>SDBT01017249.1_pt1 | contig 11410 bp, 6 predicted proteins | sample 2277101 | NCBI WGS metagenome assembly SDBT01 (sample SAMN10404973, study PRJNA504765) | marine sediment metagenome | isolation source: marine sediment core GS10_PC15, 103 cmbsf | place: Arctic Ocean: Southern Knipovich Ridge | collected 2010 | reverse complement strand
AGGAGCGGCTCTCATGAAACGTAATACCAAGTATGTAGGACTTGATGTGCATCAGGCAACCACGGTGGCCTCGGTACGGGAATCGAGCGGCCGTGTGCTGGCGCGAGCAGTGTTTCCGACGGAAGAATCTAAGCCAGGATTACGGGCACGATCCGAGTTTGTGGAGACGCCGCAAGGCGGACGGTAGGGAAAAACTGCTCCTTGACTTCAGGGGGCCTCATAGCTGTTAGACTTGTAGAAGAGTTTGATTCCGACTCGATGAATCGGTTACTAAATCTGTTTCACTAATCTAAAAAGTTGAGATATGATGCGTACAAGGAGTGATTATGAGCTCAAGTAGAGACGTTTAGTACCTTTATCGTAACAATAACAGTCTTGGCAAATAGACATTAAGGACAAACATGTATAGTCGATTATTGAGTGACTCCGCAGTAGTTTTCCTTGTTCTTCTCGTTGCCTGCTCCTCGCAGAATGAGCAGGAATCCTCCCATTCTTTTCGGGTTTTCGATGAAGATGGGATCACAGTAGCGGAGACTCTCGGGGGCCCCAGATACGAGGGGGAGATCTTCGAATATATCCCTTTGATGACGCTCGACCCGGGTAACACCGAGGAGAACATGCTTTTCAATCCCACGACGGTAATCGTTGACTCTGATGGCTGGTTATATATCAACGATCGAGGTAACGGAGACATTGTGGTATTCGATCCGGAGGGCAGGTTCCACAAGCGGTTCGGTCGCCAGGGAGAAGGCCCCGGGGAATTCCGGTACCCGCGGTTCATCTGCACCATGGGGGATACACTGTACGTGTATGACAGTTCACAACGGCGAACTACACGGTTCAGGCGGAGTGGTGAAGTTGTGGATATGACGTCCGTTCAGCGGAACATGCTGTCACCAGGAATGTCCGCAGGAATGTCCACGTTGATACCTCTACCAGGGGAAGATCGGCTGCTCCTCTCCTCGGAGGATGATTCCCCCTCAATACCCGGGGGCTCCGCGGATGAAGGGAACAGCTGGTGCAGTGTCCGCAGATTGACCGCTGCCGGTGATACCGTGTGGTCATGGAGCAGCGATCCGATAAAGACATCATACCCGGTGGCGGTTTCAATCGGTGATCAGTCCATCACCATTTCCGCTCCCTACCCCTTCGCGCCGCGTTCGCAAGCCTTCTTTGTTCCGGATGTTGGAGTTGTTGTCATGGCCTCCTATACTCCCCAGCTGGACATTCTTGACCTGGATGGTCGGCATCGTCGTATTCGTATCGAAATGGGCGATCTGTCGGTCACTGAAGAGGATCGACAGACCGTCTACGACGCGTATGACAAGGTGATGGAGGAGGCGCCGGAGGAACAGACGCGTGAAATAATGGAGGATCAGCTTAAGGGACTCCAGTTCGGAGAGACGAAAGCGCCATGGTCCAGTTTCAAATTCGATGATCAGGGATACCTGTATCTGACACTCATGAATCCCACCGAGGTCATGGCTTATTCCACAGTATCAGTGGGCTATATGGTGGTCTCTCCGGAGGGTGAGTATCTCGGAATCACCAGACCGCCTGTGGGGAGTGCCGCGATCAGCGGCGGGCGGATACTTGTCAATGACAGTGATTCGGAAACAGGAGAGTTTACTCTCACTGTTTATGATATACGGCCTGTAGTTAGAGGTCTGAAGTATCCCAAATAGAATCAACGGATATAGAGACTTCTACTAAGTCTAACGTCTTGGCGGTAACCTGCGAACGTAGTGAGTCAGGTTCATCGCCTTGTTAGTAGATCCGTTCTTAAAGTACCACGTTGATCGAGATTCCTTAGGTCTAGTTTGGTAAGGGTGGAATATTACCAACGGCAACCCGGGTACCTGCTCCTATTGCTATGTATCCATCCCGGATTGCGAAATTCGCCGAGCCACCGTTCTCACACTCAAAGACACGCTGGATATGACCATCGGTAGTCAGCTGCCAGAGCCAGATTCCAAAGGAACCCCACACATCGCCTCTCACCGCATCTGTTCTAATCGATCCCATGAATGTCATCCTGGGGAAATCATCATCGTTTAGCGGACGTGACTCTGCTGCCCGATTGATGATGTCCGGGCTGTGCTGACGGAGCACCTTCATCTGTGGGCGAGCGATCTTGAAATTCTCTCTGCTGGGTGAGGCGATGCGGACCATCTCGACCAGATCTATCATCGCCTCAGATAACAGTTCATCTTCACGATAGTGCCCGAGCCAGAGCCAATCGGTGTTGAAAGTAACCACCTCCTCATCGGGCAACAAACTGATCGTACCCATATTAGACATGTTGAACTGGGGACTATTTGCGTTACCCATTCCGGTCCTGATTACCGCTCGGCCATATCGTCCGAGTTCATTGCCCTGACTGTCATACTCGACGATTGGAGCATCAGCATCGAAGGTGTGAGTGACAATGGTGCCATCTTCCTTCACATCTAGGTCACAGATAAACAATTGAGGATTGAATCGTCTGATGAAATTGCCCTCCATATCGAAGATATGGATGAGATTGGGATCTGAGCCTATTACGACGAAGCCACCCCCAATTGCCAAATGGTGATTGTTACTCTGGCGGCGAATCCGGATCTCTCCGGGGCCATCTCCATCCCGGCCTATGATAATGATGGCAGTCAGGGTTGAGTCGAGCACAACTACATGTCGCTCAATCTGATCCAGTATGTAGATGCGGCTATCGGGACCGATGTCGATATCTGCGACCTGGGACAGGAAACCGTTGAATCCGGGTACTGTTGTTTCAAACTTATCCTGAACCAGAAGATCCATTGGCTCGACGGTCAATTCAGTCTTCGCCCCTGAACAGTTGGAACTGGATATCAGTAGTGTGATCAGAATGATCAGGGATAGGTGTCGAGGCATGGATATTCTCATTGTATACGGTTCAGATACTAACTGAACGGTACTACTAACTATGAATCTCTGGTTCCTGGCGATTTCTTAGATATGTTAGTAGTAACCCCGATAATTTATACACGGGTTTAATGAGTGTTCCGTTAATCCGAAGGAATGTCAAGTCTCTACAGAAATCATCACAGGGGGCAGAGGATGTATATTCTGAAAGATATAACTCCCCAACCTTGGTCCGGATCACTGCACAATCTGACCTCGTGGTTATAGACCAGTATCGGGAGAGAGACAATACGTTGGGATCAGTCAATGATGGAGATTCTGTGGACCAATTCGGGTCCTAACCAGCCTTCTGTGTGACTTGATCACGACCAACCAAAGTGACGTAAACACAATGTTGTTGGGCATTTCAGCGAAGTGGGTGTTCATTAAGGGGTCGGTTTATGGACGAATAGTCCCCTCGTTCCTCCGAAATAATCTATCCGATCATTCACACTACACACAATAAGTCTCATGAAGATGGGATTATTCGGGGGGACAGTGGATCTGTAGGGTGGGGGGGTACCGGTCATCTACGGATACGTGATATCTGATACCATCGGTACGATCCGGTACACCACCGGCTCATACAGTCCTGTTTCTGGATCTTCTACGATCAGATAGAACCTCCCGCTCTCGATCCGACCTGTCATGGCAGGCAGAACAACATCACCGAGATAGCATCCCTCCGGGTTGAATACGAAGAACCTGTTCGATTTGCCGAACAGCTGGGATGGATTCGACGTCACATCCCGCAGCCACAGATAACCCGCGTTGTCCGCAATCACTTCTGCCCACCAGCCGGCCTGCCTTGGAAAGGGGGTATCTGCCTTGATAGCCGGGTCGAATGGTCGGCCCCAGAATGCCAGGCGTTCCTGATATCCCTCCCAGTACTCATTCTTCATTGCGGCAGTTATCTGCCGGGGAGGGAGATCGATCCGGATCCTGCGCAGAAGTTGACAATCAAGGTTGTAGATGTCGATCTCCGGAAGGACGCCGGCAGTGACCAGAATCCGGTCGCCGGGTATCAACATGGCGGATGACTCGGCAGTAAAGGGCATCACCCTGATGACCATGGTCATGCCTGAGTCTCCACCGGGAGTGTCATTGGGGCTGATCGCCACTTCTTCACTGCCCACCGATGCCAGGGTGTCCCCGGTCGGGTGTTGAACGATGGTAATTGTGCTGTGCTTGTAGACGTTGTCCTGACCGAAGCGTATGTCATTGCCGCGGAGAGCGAGGATATGTCCGGGCATCATATCGATGCCCTGCAAACGGCCATATTCCCGGGTAGGGATGACCTCTATCAGAGCGCCGTCGATCCGCAGAACTGTGAGTCGTAACTGTCTCCTGTCATAAATGGCCAGGGTGTCACCGCTGATACGCATATCCTGCATCGAGGTGAACTCACCAGGACCTTCACCTCTGCCGCCCAGTTCCCTGATGAACTCGCCTTCAGCATCATACACTACTGCCCGTCCGATATTTCGCTCCACGACGATCAGGGTGCCGTCAGGACCGGGGGCGAAATCCGTTGGACTGCGCAGGAGGGAGGCGAGCTGGTCTTCCCGCTGATGGACTTTCAGTATTTCCTCCAGACTGAACGGAGGAGTGTCATATCTGGGACCACCACTGGTCACGGCAACCGGTATACCGTTTTCATCGGTTACACTGAACGAGTGCGGCCCGGTATCTCCGGCTGAACAGCCGGCCACCGTGACTAGCGTGATGAACGATATGAACAGACGGGGAAGAATAATGATCACTCCAGTTACGAGTCTGGACGTTTGGCTGATTCACTTATTACGACGGGCTACTCACAGAACCATATATCTGGAATTGAATCATTCAGGCCTGGGCTACTATGAACCAACCGGTCCTGACCGGCCCCCACCGGAACATGATTTGGCACATATCTGGCGCACGGATGCATTCTTTATTTAGTGTATCCCAACTCTGGATAAGGCATCATCTACAGGTGAGATGATAGGGGTGTGTGCTTTCTTATCGTATCGGTTCGGTCAATTCCTCAAAAGGCGGATAACCGCGCAGGGATTCCAGGCCGATCTCTCTATAGACCTGAATCGCTTTCTGTCAGTCACATCCGCTCTCCTTTGCTGTTCCAGCCCGGAAGTCCCAGTTGCACGTGATACTGACATGCACCTATTCTAAATATCTATGAGTATACATTTATTGGGTGAAACTATCTGTAGGACTGCGACTGAAAATATTGTAGGTATTTATCCTATAAAAATTCGAATCTCAATTCACTTCTATTTCACTTTACATAACCTCCAGGGGCTTTCAGGAAGTGAATTCACTTTTCGTAAACCCGCATGGTTAAGCCATTTGTGGGGGCGAAATATTGGTGGGATGTTGCCGCGGCAACGATGTTTTCTTCGAGGTGTGTGAAGTTCTGCATATCAGCGTTCACTACATCCAGTCCATGCTCTAGCGTGTAAGCAAGGGCACGTTGAAACGGGTTGAGAGGAGTCAGTTTGAAATTCTCGTCATAAACCCTGTCGAATGCAGTCGGGTCGCCCTTGCCAGAGGAATTCATGGCAGCTAGAAAGCGGACTACTTTCATTCCGACCAGTCCGATCCCGGCGTCTCGAGCCCGTTTCAGAAGTGACTGGAGCTCGATCAGGGTGGGGGTGTCTTTCTCGAGCTCCCTCGTGGTCCAGTCGTACCATCCGGCAGGGGTAATTCCAAGCGTCACCACATCATACCAACCGGTCTCGATCGCCGCCTCCAGCACCCTGGATGCGTTCTTGTGAGTACTCAGCCCAAAATAGCCCACTTTCCCGGCAGACCTGGCATCGAGAAAGGCCTGGTACATCTCTTCACTGCGGACGAGGGTCGGGTTTTCGACCGCCATCAGATAATAGGCATCCACATATTCAGTTTGAAGATCCGCCAAGCTTCTATCCAGAAGTCTCGTCCACGTACTGGCTGCGGTCACCGCCTTCTCCCGGGTCACCGATTCTCCAACCGCGAGCCGGCCTGGGGGTGCTTTCGACGCAACCCAGATGTCATCCCTGTGGGCTCTCATAAAAGGAGCCAGGCTGCGTTCACTCTCCTTGTAGACGGAATCAGAGCCGTTATCGAAATGGTTGATTCCTGCTTCAAATGCGCGATCGAGCAGTCGCACTGCCTTCCCACCCGTCAGCGCCGCACCACAACCGAAGACCAGGCGAGAGGACATGAAGTTGGTCCGGCCTAGCTTCTGGTAAGTCATCGTCGAGCGTTCGTTGCGGTGGATCGGCTCATTGGTTATTCCCATTGCATCTGTCATCGAGCCAGACAGAATAACCGTCGCCGTCGAGAGCTTGATGAACTCGCGCCGGTCTATCGAACCACGTTTCGCTTTCTTACTCACCGTGACACCTCCACAAAATGTCTGAGATCGACCGCCGCCTGAATCGCGATATTCCGGTCCTTGATACCCGTCGCACCTCCGACCAATTGGCCGTTCTGAAAGACCATATCATAACTTCCGCCCATATCACAGGAAACCAACTCAACGCCGTCTACCGTCAGGCGCTCCACTCCTTCTCCGTATCGATTTGCATATTCGACGTAACTGTCAATGGCAGCTCGAGCCGATTCGGGAGAGTCTCGTTGCGAAAGAAATACTGAAGCCACGATGCCGTATTTCGTATACTCCGCGATATAGGTGTTTCGCATGAAATCGAGACCCATCGCATCGACCAGGAAATAGCGTTCCGATCCAGGCACACGGTCCTCTTCGGGCAGTGCCTGGAGTCCCCAAACCGGCTGCCCGGAGTCTTGAAGAATACCGGTAACTTCTCGGGCAATATCCAGACCAATGCGCTGGAACTCATCCGTGGTGTCCGAGGCGACGATCCGTATGTAGTACTGCCCCTTCCAAAGATAGTAGTTGGCGCCCGACCGATAGGCGTCCCGGCCGAGCTCGATGGAAGGTGCTCCCTTCGTCCTCTCTCCAGAGAAGACGCCAAAGGCATGGGTTGGTGTGCCCATATCGTAAACAGTAACATTGATGAACTGCACCTCATCAGTGTCTTTCTCGTAGCTGGCAAAGCTCATCCTGACCATATCGTAGGCCAGAAAGAATTCCGCACGGCCGTCGATTTGCTCATAGAGGTTCTCCGCCGTGAACTGCTGGATCTGGTCATAGAGCGTCCAGCCCTCGGGTGTGAGAGATGATAGCTTTGCAGATAGGTTTCCTGTTGCCGCAGGCGGGATTCGCACTTCCTCCCGGGATTGGCAACCGACCGCTGAGAAAAGCAGGAAGAGCATCACACCCGGCTGGATTTTGCGGTATAACCGTATTAATTCTTGACTCAATTTCATCTCCATCACCGAATTGCAGCTACGTATGAGAATAAGTCACTCGATTTCCGCTTGTATTGTAGCAGCCCGTGTTTTGATAGGATAGAATCACCTCACAAGGGTAAGTAACTCAATTTCCACCAAGCATACTTTTTCGCATGCATTCCAGTCCATCCCCCCGGGTATGGCCCTTTCAGCACCCCCCAGTATCCCGGCAGAGCACCGCGGCAGCACCAATCCGTCAATACTGCGCATTGCCTCATCTAAATCTCCCAATTGTTATAGCACTAAGCTTTGATAGAGATTAGAGCCCCGGACACAGGAGGCATTGTAGACGCAGGAGCCATCCGGAAACAAAGGAAAGTGGAATCTGGTGGGCGATACCGGATTCGAACCAGTGACTTCCTGCGTGTAAGGCAGGCGCATGCTAATATGACCCAGGCGGTCCCAACCGGTCCCAACCGGTCAGTACAGGACAAAACGGCTTCATCAAAGGCTCTGTGACGAGTTAGCGATTGGTCCCAACCGGTCCTGACCGGCCCCCACCGGAACAGAGTTTGGCACATATCTGGCACACGGATCCATCCTTATCTTAGTGTTCACAAACTCAGGTAGAGATCATTGGACGCTTTATATTGTTAGGAGCTATAATGATTCAGAATTCCAAAGTCCTATTGATGGACCAGTGTAAGAGATTCACTGGCGTACATCGTAGGACGACTTAGCAGCAGATTGATATCGAGTTTGAAAATGGTACAATAACTTAAGGTCGGTCAGGATGTACAGAATCGATCGGTATTTAACCGGAATACAAGCGAGATGATATGCTTGGGCTGAAATCGAGTTACTTATCCCTCATGTTGGCGATCCTCTGGACGAGGTCGGAATGATCGAAGACATGTCCAACCTCCTCAGACAACTCACTTCAGCGCTGCGTGACCACTATGTAGTCCAGCGTGAACTCGGACACGGTGGGATGGCTGTCGTATTCCTCGCCCACGACCTGAGGCACGATCGCGATGTTGCCTTGAAGGTGGTTCGTCCCGACCTTGCGGCCTCGCTCGGAGTCGACCGGTTCCTGCGAGAGATTCAGATTGCTGCGAAGCTCGCCCACCCGAACATCATTCCCCTGTATGACTCCGGCGTAGAAGAGGGCCATTTCTACTATGTGATGCCCTTCATCACCGGCGAATCACTCCGCGATCGGCTCAATGGAGAGAAGCAGCTGCCTATTGATGATGCGCTTCAGATTACCTCAGAATTGGCGGACGCCCTTGGTTATGCGCACGCTCTCGGTGTGATCCATCGCGATATCAAGCCGGAGAACGTGTTGTTTCAGGCCGGGCATGCCATGATCGCCGATTTCGGAATAGCACGCGCCGTATCGGTCGCCGGGGGCGAGCGGCTCACTGAAACGGGAATTGCGGTCGGCTCTCCCGCCTACATGTCGCCGGAGCAAGCTATTGGAGATAGCGAGATAGATGCTAGAAGTGACATCTACAGTCTCGGTTGCGTGCTGTACGAGATGCTTGCCGGTGATCCTCCGTTCGTCGCTTCGACGGCGCAGGCCATTCTGGCAAGCAAACTGGTGGGGAAGGTGTCGTCGCTCTCGATTGTGCGCGAAACTGTCCCGCACCACGTTGAGGCGGCGATCAATATCGCGCTTGCCCGCTTGCCTGTGGATCGGTACGAGACCGCCCAGGAGTTCTCAGCTGCCCTGGCGGGGGAAGTCGGTGGTGGAGGGAACGCGGCCGACCAGTCGACAATCGCAGTGCTCCCCTTTACGAACATGAGTGCTGACACAGAGAACGAATACTTCAGTGACGGAATCACTGAGGAAGTGATCAATGCGGTCGCCAGGATTGCCAATCTACGGGTCACGGCGCGAACGTCAGTGTTCCAGTTCAAGGGCAAGGAACATGACATTCGTGAGATTGGGCAGAGGCTGAATGTGGGCATGGTTCTGGAGGGGAGTGTGCGGAAGGCAGGGGGGCGAGTACGTGTGACAGCACAACTTATCGATGTGTCAGGCGGTCACCATCTGTGGTCCGAGAGATTCGACTATGATATCAGCGACGTCTTCGCCATCCAGGATGAGATCTCTCTGGCTATTGCGGAGCGATTGAGGCGGGAATTCACAGGCTCCGTGATTCAGCCTTCTGGTGCGGCGAGACTCCCTGAGTATCGCCCCGATCCCGTCGCATTCGATGCCTACCTGCGCGGTCGCTATCATCGGCGTCAGATGTTCGGTGGTGGCGATGCGATCGAGAAGACGGGCGATGCATATCGTGAGGCGATCGAGAAGGATCCGACGTTCGCCCTCGCGTACAGTGCACTCGCGGAACTCTACATTGTTCTTGCCATCGGCTTCGCGATCCGTCCAAGTCGCGAGCTCATGCCCCAGGCGAAAGAGGCTGCCGATCGCTCGATATCGCTCAATCCGGAACTGGCCGAAGCACAGTTGTCGCGCGCGCTGGTAGCCATGTACTACGACCGGGAATATGCGGTCGCTAAGGCCGGAATCGAACGAGCCATCGCCCTCAACCCCAGTTCGGTTGACGCACATTTCTGGGCGGAGTTCTACTACACGTACGTGGAGCACAGCCTGGAGAAGGCAGTGACGGCCAACCGGCAGGCCGCCGAACTCGACCCTCTCGACCTCAGTATCGCTTCGCGCCTCGGCCAGGTGCTGATCATCTTCGGCCGTGTCGATGAGGCTATCGATCACTTGGAGGGAATCCTGCGGCTGGATCCGGATCATATGGTCACTTATCTCGAACTCGCGGATGCCTATTCGCGAATAGGTGACTACAACAAGGCAATAGACAGAGCCGAACGGGCGATCGCCCTGTCCGGACGTGCGGTGGCTGCTCTCGGGGTCTCGTGTGTTGTATTTGCAGCGTCCGGGAAACCAGACAGCGCGGCAGAGCTCCTGCAGGAACTCGTCGAACGTGCCCAGCACGGCTACGTCGTTCCCTTCTGGCTCGCGGTAGCTTATGCATCGGTTGGCGAACTGGACCGCTCCTTCGAGTACTTGGATGAAGCCCAGCGTACCCGAGACCCCAATGCGCTCTATATCTCGGCGGCACCGAAGTCCATCAGATGGCAGGCCGATCCTCGCTTCGGACAGATCATGAGTGACATGGGACTAGGACATCTGGTGGGCGACGATAACCAGTAATGCGCTCACTCCGGTTTCATTATAAATGAAGCAGTAGAGGATGAAGTTGCCGAAGGACGAGATAACTACTATGAGTATATTGCTTCTCAGCAGAACAAAGCTGTGGAGGTTCTGGAAGTTGCTGGCAGTCCCTGAAAAGTGAAATAGTGAATTCCGTCTCCCATATATTGAACGCAACAGTCAGTCTGGAGCTTGTAATTCATTGGTGGACAACAAGATAGATCACGTGGCCCTATAGCTCAGGTGGATAGAGCAGTGGTTTCCTAATCAGAACTAGCGAGACCGCGTATCTTGTTGAAAATCAAGTAGATGCGCGGTCTCTCTATGTTTACAGCGGATTGGTCTGACGGCTCCTGAACACTAAAGGTGAGCATGGTGAGAGTGGCTGCCGTAATAGTGCCGTAACGGAGAGGGCTGACCTGACCCCAAACTCTGGGCTTGGTACAATCAATGAGGGTAGGTCATAAGCACAAGAGATAAGAAGACGTTGAAGAAATTTAGGGATGTGAATAAACACGTCCGGTCTAGGGTGGACGATAAAGACTTTATACGCAGCTGGGACGACCCAAATCTTCCGATCCGAGTGAAGAAGGCATGTGACAAAATGATGCAATGGGTTGCTACTCAGCCTGAATGGAGGGCAACCTAGCCCAGAGGTAACAGATAGGGAAACCCATTACGTAAGGGTTTCAGGCCGCCTCATTTTCTGCTGGAGTCGCACTGAATGATACCCCGTTGTACCGAGTTAGGGACACATTTGGGACACAGTTGCCAACGTAGATGTACTCAAGGATCAGTTCTCAGGGGGCAGGTCAAAGTGTAGCTCAGGCAGAGTAGCTGCACATAACATTTGTTTTGAGACAAGTTCAATACCCTGCAGTTCAGACAGTAGCTCCCATCTGACCTGACTTCGCAGGGCTACTGCGTTTCCATACCCATCCACAGGATTTTTCACAGAGGTTTCAGATTTCTTCAGAAAATGTCGTATACATGTAT
>SDBT01017248.1_pt1 | contig 11412 bp, 11 predicted proteins | sample 2277101 | NCBI WGS metagenome assembly SDBT01 (sample SAMN10404973, study PRJNA504765) | marine sediment metagenome | isolation source: marine sediment core GS10_PC15, 103 cmbsf | place: Arctic Ocean: Southern Knipovich Ridge | collected 2010 | reverse complement strand
GCCCTGGCCAGTGGCGATAACCCCCGCTTTCTCAGCGGTGCCAGTTGGGACGTCGCCAAACGGACCGGCTACTCGGCGGATTTGTACGCCCTCGCACTGGCGGCGGCGCGCCGGGCCCGCGAACTGCAGCCCGAAAACGGAGCGTTCTGGAACACCTTCGGCGTCGCCCAGTACCGGGCCGGCCGGTTTGAGCAAGCGCATGCGACGCTCGTTTACTCCGACGAGCTGAACGACGACCACCCGGCGGACATCGCCTTTCTGGCAATGTCGTTGGCACGCATCGGCCAGGCTGATGCCGCCCGCGACGAGCTGGCGCGGCTGCGTCGGTTGATGGCGCAGCGCCCCTGGGCGACGGATCCTCAGTCGGTGCGCTTCCTGCGCGAAGTCCAGTTGCTGGTCGAGGGTAGCCCCGAAGACTGAGCCCGTTCGTTAAACCACGGCGGGGACCCCCGACTATTTCTGTAGCGGCCGAGCCTCGTATCGGCCGTGGAGGCCAACGTCCGGTGCGGGGCCCAGACGCTACACCTAACTCCAGAATGCGATAGAATTGGCTCCGGTACCAGGAACGATCGCAGGTCAGGCTGTCGTCCGCGGCCGGCGGCTGATTCGATAAGGAGCTGATTCATGCCAGAAACACTGGGTGTGCCCGAAGCACTGACCGAGTCACTGGGGGCTTTCATCAAGGCGGAATCGATCCCGCTCGGGGTCGTCGTCGGCGAGAACGCGACCGTGCAGGTGGTCGCAAGCCAGGAGGGGCAGGAAAGCTCAGCCTCCCAGCTTCAGGCCGGCGGGTGGATCGCCTGCCTGACCGCGCACCAGTTAGCCGAGCGGCTCGAAGTGGAAACGCGTCAGGTGGGCAAGCTGCTGGACCACCTGGAAATCAAGATCAAGGCCTGCGAGCTCGGCTGCTTCTGATGGCGTTGACTTGGGTGATCTGCGGAGCAGGGCGGGGCGTTGGAAAAACGCATCTGGCCCAGCGGCTCTGTGAGATTCTCCCTAACGCCGTCTATGCCAAACAGGGCTGTGGAACCAAGCAGCCCGACAAGCCCGCCAACTTCTTCCGCACCGAAGCGGAGTTGGCGTCCTTCGTCGCGGCCCGCCCCGACCCGTGTGATCACATCGTCGTCGAGTCCAACGAACGGGCCCGCGAGGGGCAGGCCGACATCATCATCTTCATCGATGGCATTCTCGGCGAAACCGACTTTCGCGACGACGTAGACCTGTTGCGGTCCCGCTCGCATCTGCAGATCAGCTCGTCGGCCCTGATCGACGATTGGAAAGAGGCTCTGAGTCGCAAGCTGGCGCCCGGCAAGTTGTGCGCCGCCGTCTGCGAAGTGTTGGCCGAGCATCGACGCCATCCCAGCCGACTGACCCCGGCAACCCGCCACGTCGAACCGCTCCGCATCTCGACCGAAGACGGCTCGGCCGTGCGCGATCCGTGCGACGTGGTGGTCGAGCAGCTTCTGACCATCATGGTGGAAGACGTCGGGAACTTCGCGGTGATGTGTACGCCGTGCGACGTCGAGGCGCTGGCGGTCGGCTTCGTATTCTCCGAGGGTCTGATTTCATCGATCGATGATGTGGTGGATTGTTCGTATCGTCCGGAGCAACAGACCATCGGCTTGCGCCTGGAGGACCCGGGGCAGGGGGGTGCGGTTCGGAACCTGATCGTGACCAGCTCCTGCGGGCTTTGCGGCAGCCGCAACGTCGACCGGCTGCTTGCCGGCGAGGAGACCTGCGCCGATACATTGCGTGTATCGCCGATGGTGCTGCGAGCGGTTGGCCGGGAGATGCACGGGCGTCAGCAGCTTTTCTCGCGCACCGGGGGCACGCACGCCGCCGGAATTTTCAACGCCGACGGTAAGCTGCTCACGCTGGCGGAGGACCTCGGCCGTCACAGCGCGCTCGACAAGGCGATCGGGAAGTGCCTGATGCGGAACCTGTCGCCCGCTGGCTGCGGGGCGATGCTGTCCGGGCGCGTGAGTCTGGAGCTGGTCGCCAAGGCACTCCGCGCTGGATTGGAAATCATGGTCGCGGTCTCGGCTCCGTCATCCCTGGCGATCGACGCAGCCGAACGCTGCAACATCACGGTGTGCGGCTTCGTGCGCGGCGAGCGGGCGACGGTGTACACTCACCCGCAGCGGATCGAGGGGCTCGATCAACACTCCTGAGCGTTCGACTTATTTACGCCGACGGCTGCACGGCTTCACGGCCGACACGGCCGTGCCACCCTGTGTGTTGTGTGTTGTGTGTGTGGCACGGCTGTGTCAGCCGTGAGTCGATGGCGCGTGCGCCGATCAAGCTGTGCGCTATGCTTGAATCAGTTGGATCAGACGCTCGATGATCGTGTCCGCGCCGTCGGCCAGATCGTGGCAGCACTGTGGCGGGACGCTCCAACGCCGTGCTATTTCTGCAAGCAGAGTGCGGCGGACCGCGAAGAGCGTGACTCCGTCCCGCCCGGCCAGCGGATCGAGTTGCGCGCACCAACCACCACCCGACAGTTCCAGCGGCCCGACCTCGTCGACGATGACCAGTTCGTGCGGCAGTTCGGCGGCGTTTTCGAGTGCGGCCCGGCCCAGCGCCAGCCCCTCTTCCAGGAAGTGAAAGCAGCCGACCTGTTCCCCGCCGGCCGCGTCGATGCGCGCCAGGCGGGTTGAACGATCCGTCGCCAGGTCGACGACGTCATATCCGACGCAGGTCTGTTGCTCGTAGACGGCCGGAGCGATGATGCCGCCGACGCTCGAACCGCGGCCGCGGACTGCATCCGCCAACCGTCGACAGGTGGACGTCTTGCCGGACTGACGGTCGCCGATGAGTAGGGCTAAGCTCACGGCTTCGACTCTCCCGTGTCGTGGGGCTTCTCGGAATCGGGCGATTGCCGCCCGGCCGCCTGCGCGAGAAGCAGCGCTTCGGCGACGTCTTCGGTCAGGCGCACGGTCTGGACGCCGACGGCGGTTGCCAGGCGCTTCAGGTTTGCGAGTCGATGCCGTTTGAAGCCGCCGCGGAGGCGGAGGGCCAGCGTGGTTCGCCGCAGGATCTCCAGCACGGCTGGGAGCAGGTTCACGCCGATGGCGCAGGCGAGTGCCAGGTCTTTGCCGATGAACCGTCCGAGGAAGCGGCTGACGGCGGTGGGGGCGATGCAGCCGCTGATCAGGAGCATGGCGGCGAGCGTCGCGAGGACTCTGACGGCCATGCTGACGCCGGCGGTCAGGGCGCGCGTGCCGCCGCCGGGCTGGGCGTCGGTTTCGCCGGGCGTTCCGATCAGCCAGATGGGCAGCACGACGGCCAGAGCGAGGCCGAGCCAGAGCCACTTGTTGAACAGGGTGGGGAACTGTCGGCGGTCGAGAACCGCCAGGGCCGCGACGGCCAGCGCGGCGGGCGCGAGCAGCGTGGGCCAGTCCAGGAGCAACGTCGCGATCAGCGTCGTGGCGCCCAGTCCGACGGCCAGAATCACGCGGGCGCGCGACCGAGCCGCTTGAGAATTTGCTTGGCGAGCGACCATGCAAGTGTTCCACAGAACAGGCCGAATACAGCGGATGCGACGACAATCGATGCGAGCAATGTGCCGGCGGTGAGCCCGGCGAGGCCGAGGTTGGCGCCGCCCTGCTTCGTCATCACGGTATCGTGGAAATGGCTCAGGGCGGCTGGTCCGTACTGCACCGCGAGCGTTATCAGCAACTGTACGAGCGGAATCAGCGCGGCGGCCAACGCCGCGAGGGCGAAACGCGTTCTCCCCGGGCGTCCGGGCCAGAGTATGACCTCGAGGCAAGCGGCCTCCGATAGGACGCCGATCAGCGCCCAGACCATCCCACGCGTGACGGACATCGGCAGGATGGCGGCGGCGACAACTCCGATCGCCAGGCAGACGCCGCGGCCCTGCCGGTCGCCGGCGGAGAGAGTTCGGCGGGCGATGAGCATGATGACGATACCGATTCCGGTCATCAGCGTTCCGTGCATCGGGATCGATGCGGAGCGCAGGATGGCGCCGAGCGAGATTTCCGCCGCCCCCCAGACCGCGCCAAAGACCGCGACGACGGCAATCCACTGGGCTTGTGCGGGTGAGCTGATTGTCTCAGTCGAGTCTTCCATCACGCAATACCAGCACGCGGTCGCAAAAGGCCTCCAACAGTTTGTGGTCGTGCGAGGCGATCACAAACGCGGTCCCAGTACGCCGGGCCTCGAGCACGAACCGGATCAGCCGCTCGAGCCGCATGGCGTCCATTCCATGGGTCGGCTCGTCGAGCAAGACCACCGCGGGGCCGGCCGACATGGCCGCCGCCAGCGCGGTGCGCTGTTGCTCGCCGTACGACAGCGCTAGCGTAACGCGATCGGCCAGCGGCGAAAGGTCGGCGACGTCGAGCAGTCGCTCGACGTGTTGCTCGACGTCGGGGCGGTTGGCGTTTTCGGCCGCCAGGGCGACCTCGTGCCGAACGGTGTCGCAGAACAACTGGTGCAGTGGGTTTTGCAGTAGCAGGCCGACCCGGGCAGCGGCGCGACGTTGCCGGGTGCCGGCGTGCCAGTGGATCTTGCTCTCCGAGGTCGGCTTCAACCCCCCGGCCAGCACCAGCAGCAACGAACTCTTCCCGGCCCCGTTCGGACCGGTTAGCCCGACCACGTCGCCCCGACGCAGCTCGAGGTCGATCTCGTTCAGCACCAGGCGTCCGGATCGGCGACACGACACCCGGCTGCAGCGGAGAAGCGGCTCGCCTTCGCTTGCGCAACGGCTCTCGGCGACTGCGGTTCGAAGGGAGTTCAGGTCCAACCGCTCCGGCAGAACCCCGGCGGGAGCGCCGGCACGCGCGCCCGACCACGCCCGTCCACCGTCCGAGTCGAGCCGAATCGCCCCGTCGACCAAATCGTACAGGTGATCCGCCCGGTGTTCGGCGGCCACGAAACGCATGCCGAAACGCTCGGCGCAGCCGGAGGCGAGGCGTACGAGCGCGGCGGCGGCGTGCGGGTCCAGATTGCTGGTCGGTTCGTCCAACAAGACAACGTCGGGACGACCCGCCAGGACGGCGGCGAATGCCACGCGCTGTTGCTGTCCGCCGGAGAGTTCCACGATCCGCCGGTCCAGCAGCGCATCGAGCTCGAGTTGCTGGACGAGCTCGGCGAGCCAGCCGCTGCGCAGGTCTCCGGCATCGCGCGCGCTGGCGGCCCGGGCCCGGGCGGTTAATTCGTCCGCTACACGCGGGCTGTGCAGCATCGCATCGGTGTTCTGGAAGAGCAGGCTGACGCGGCCGTCGGGTCGGCGTGGGACCGGTTTTCCGAGGACTTCGACCTGGCCCTCCAGATGCCCGCCGCGAAACCCCGGCAGCAGGCCGCACAGGATGCGCAGCAAGGTGCTCTTGCCCGAGCCCGACCGGCCTGACAGCAGCACGAAACGAGCGTCGCCGGTGTCGAGTTCCAGCGGCGGCCAGAGCGGCGTGCCCTCGGCGGGGGGGTGGTAGGTCAGGCCGCGCGCGCTGAGCAATTGTGCACCAAGTCAGGTGTATCGGGTTCAAGGCTCGTGGGCCACTGCTCTCGAGCAGTGTTCCTCAACAGCCCGGCGCAAGAGTCGCCGTCAGTCGGAAACCGTAGCGGCCGGGCCCCGCACCGGCCGTAGAACACACGAAAACATGCCCTGACCAAGCGTAAAAGCGGCCATGCTGATTCCGGGTCGAGAATCATGCCCGCGCCTTCGGCTTGGGCATGGCACCCGGCAGGTAGCGTCGGCTCCCCGCGGCCGACGTAGATAGCCGAACGCCTCCCGATGGCCAACGTCGGCCGCGGGGGGCCGACGCTACAGCAGTGTGAATCCGTACTCGCCGAGTAGTGTCGCGAGGTCGGCCAGGTCGACGTCGCCGTCGTAGTCCTGGTCACCATCCTCGAAGCAGGCCCCGCTGGCGATACCATAATTCCCGAGCAGTTGAGCCACGTCGGCCAGATCGACGTCGCCGTCGTGGTCGAGATCGCCACAGATCGCCAGGTCGGCGGAGGTCAGCGTGACCAATTGGTAATAGTCCCATCCGTCGGAGCGCCGAGTGTACTGCTCGAACACGCCGCCGACGTGGCAGAAGTGCTGCCCGATGCTCACGAAGCGATGATAGTCGGACGGCTCGACCTCCTCGTTCATGTAGTCCGCGGCCCAGCAGTCGGCACCCTCCGCGTCCCTCAGGTTGTAGTTGTCCACCGCTTTGCCGAGGTTCAGCTCGGTCACGGCGACTGCTCGCACCCGCAAACGCATCGACTCGTAGCGCTCGGCCGCGTGATTCTCGACGTACCAGCCGTCGTCGTTCGGGTCGTACAGCGGCGCCGGGATGTCGCCGGCCGAAACCATCAACACCGGCGGCAGGGGGTTGCCCTGGCTGACGATCGTGTGTCCCGGATCGTAAGCGGTCTGCCGCTGGAGCATCGTCGTGCCGCGATAGTCCTCGACCAGCATGTTCGTGAACGCGACCCAGTCGCCGACCTGCACCTCGTTGAACATGTCGAACGGCGAGATCCAGTCCTTGACCTGGATGCCGCCCCACTCGTCCGGATGGTCGGGATCTTGCACGATCAGTCGCGGCCGATACCCGGCGAACTTGGCGACGCAGACGCCGCCGGCGCAGTCGACCACGGCGCCATCGTAGGGCGACAGACCGTTGGGGTCGTCGGTGTACTGGATCTCGTAAATGCTCAGCGGTTGTGCCGCCGCGACCGGCGCCAACGCGACGGCGACGACCGCAATCGACGCCGCGTTGGCCGCTCTCTGCATCAGCGCATGCACGCTGGCTCCTCTCCCGCCGGAACGCACCAGCACAGACCGCACCGAACTGGTCAACCTAGTGCTCTGTCATGCTCTCAATTGCCGGTTGTGGCGTCGGGTCTCCGTGCCCGACGCTACCTTGCTGCGCCGCGCTGGCGGCGACGAATGACAAGTACGAGTCCCAGCCCCAGCAGGGCGACGCTTCCCGGCTCGGGCACGATGTCGGCCGACGAACGCGTCAGCAACTGGTAGTAGTCCCAGCCGTCGGACAGCTTCGTGTATTGCTCGACCAGCCCGGTGATGCTGTCGAGCTGCGCGCCCGCATGGATCCACGGGTGGTAGGGCCCGCCGGCATCGGCGTTCATGTAGTCCGCGCCCCAGGCCACGTCGCTACCTTGAACGAGTTCGTAATTGTCGTCCGCCTTACCCAGGTCCATCGCCCCGACCGTCACGTTTTCCAACCGGACGATCATGCTCTCGTACGGCTCGCTGGCGGCGTGCTCGACCGGGATGATCAGATCTGCCGCGGTTAGCAGGGTCGCGTCGGGCACGGGGTTGTTCTGGCTGTCGATGCTGAAAGCTACGTCGGGCGCGGCCGTTCGGTCGTACTGCAGGAAGGTGGTGCCGCGATGCTCCTCGATCAGGACGCTGCTGAAGCTGATCCAGTCGCCGATCTGGACCGCGTCGGCCAACTCGCCGGCCTCCCAGTCCTTGATCGGGATGGCGCCCCACTCCGGGAAATCCGGATTCTGGATGTAGACCCGGGTCTGAAACCCGGCCCAAATGTGTGTCACGACTCCGCCGGTGATGTTGTGGATCTGGCCGTCGTAGATGCTTGCGTCGCCGTCGCTGGTGTTGAACTGGACGTCGTAGATCGACAGGTCGTCGGCGAAAGCCGCGCCGACCAGCGCGATCAATACCAGCATGATACTGCATGCGTTGCAGGCTCCTCTCACTACTCTCCTCCTACTTGGGGTGTTGTCCTCGGAAACTAGCAGTTCTATGTATCTGTAGCGTCCGGGCTCTGTCCCGGACGTTCCCAGCCTCGGCCGAGACGGAGCTCGGCCGCTACGCCTGCGCCAAAACCGCTCTAGATCGAAACTACGTCTACGTTATCGCCGGTTCAGTATCACGCGTGGGATCAGCCTTCGCCCCAATCCGGATAGGGGTACCAGTTTGTGTCGCTCCGGGGCGGGACCTCGAGATCCACGTCCCATTCCGGCTTCCACACGCTGTCCTTGCATTCCACATGTCCGTCGGCGTACAGGATGTTCCCGCCCGGTTTCTTGCCGCCGCGGCCGTGCCGGGCGGCGAACGCCTTCGGATAGCTCCCACAGTACTTACCCGCCTCGCGATAGACCACGTTGCCGTCGAAGCCCTGGTCCGGATCTAGTAACTGATCGAAGAGCGTAATCACCTTCGCCGGCCACAGGATCTTGCCGGTATCCAGGAACGAAGGCATCGGGCGACCTTGGTAACCCTCCGGTTGCCAGGCGTTGGCGTCCAGCTCGAGACACGAGTTCATCGCGTAGCTGAAGTACCCGTCGCGCTCGGGCCGATATGCATACGCACCGTTCCCCGGGAGCACCACGCCGAACGGGCAATGGTAGAACTCCTCCGGGCCCGGGTAGCCGTAGCGCGGGTGATCGCGCCAGGGCGTCATCCCGATCATCGGCGGCAAGAGGTCCACCCATCCGTGCCAGTCGGCCAGGTCTTCCTTGCTGACGCGCGGGTGCCCGGGGTGGCGTGGCCCGCGGTCGAGGCCGTCGCAATGCGGCCAATAACCGTTGTTCTCATTGGCGTAACAGGCGAAGGCTTGCCCCCACTGCTGCAAACGCACCCCGCAGACGATGGTCCGGGACTGCTCGCGCGCCGCCTCGAGCGATGGCAGCAGCACCGCCGCCAACATGCCGACGATCGCGACCACGACCAGCAATTCAACCAGCGAGAAGCCGTAGCGATGCTGGTAGGTGCATTTATTTCGATATGCTTGATGCAGCATATCGCAACCTCAAAAAAAAACGGGTGGCGTCTACTCGTCTCTACGAACGGTTCGATACAGATTCCCAACTGCCAGAATTCTAGCACGCGTCGCTCAGCGTCGCAATAGGCGAGCGACGCGAGTTTTGGATGAACAACTTGCGTGGTTCGGGGGGCGGCCGAGCGGCCGGATTGACGGCTGTCGCCCGAGAGGTGATGCTTCGTGCTCGGGACCGTGGAGAACACGTATGGCAAAGCTGCAGCCGGGCCCGCGCAGGCGTTCGGCCAAGCCTCGAGATGATGCCCTTCCGGGAGTCTGGCAGGCCCGCCAGCGCCTGTGGATCGATATCAGCGGGCGCGGTGCTGTCGGCCCCGGCAAGCTCCGCTTGCTCGATGCGATCGCTTCCACGAAATCGCTTTCAGCGGCCGCCAAGAAACTGCGCATGAGCTACCGGCTCGCGTGGAAACACCTTCAACTGATCGAGGAACGCACGGGCCTTACGCTGGTCGAACGCCAGCGGGGCGGCAGCAGCGGCGGAGGCAGCGAGCTGACCAGCGAGGGACGCGCCCTGCTCGAGGCGTATCAGGATTGGCGCAGCGAGGTGGAAGAGCACACAGACGCCGCGTTCCGACGCCGCTTTGCAACGTGGGGCAAGGCTGGACCCGGCGAGCAATCACGCGATAGTCGATCTTAGGAGGCCCCGGCAGCAACCATGGAGGCGACCGCCGCAAACCAGCAGGCCGACCAGGTGTGGGCACGGCGCCCCGTCTTCGGCGGCGTCTTGATCGGCGGCGGCAGCACGCGAATGGGGCGGACCAAGTCGCTGCTTTGCCACCAAGGCACGACCTTCCTCGAGCTGGTGGTCACGGTTCTCCGCCGGCGGGTCGAGCGGGTGGTCCTGCTCGGCGAAGGCCAAACGCCCGCCATGTCTCCCGAGGTAACGCGGCTGTCAGACGCCCCGGGCCTGTCCGGGCCGCTGGCGGGCATCCTGCCCGCCCTGCGCTGGCAGCGTGAAGCCTGCTGGATCGTCGCGGCCTGCGATCTGCCGCTGCTGCGCGTCGAAGCTCTCGATTGGCTGCTCGGGCAACGCCGCGCGGGCGGCTGGGCCATTCTGCCGAAGGTCGACCCGGAGCGCGTCGAGCCGCTGCTGGCAGCGTACGAGCCGGAAGCGCTGGAGCTGCTCGAGGGCGTCGTGGCCGACGGCCGGCACTGCCCGCGGCATCTGGACGGCCACCCGGCCGTTCACACCCCCACGCCGCCGCCCGCCCTGCACGATTGTTGGACCAACGTCAACACGCCGGAAGACTTCGATCGGCTCAGCCGCTAGGACGGTTTCAGTCTCGATGTAGCGTCCGGGCCCTGCACCGGACGTAGACGCCCACGGCCGATACGGGGCTCGGCCGCTACAGAGTTTCTGGAACCACTCCAGTACTCTGTCCACTCTGAAGTATGGGGTGGCTTGGGCGTCTCGCCCGAGGAGTACACAGGCGGGACGCCCGTGCCACCCGGCGGGTTCGTGATTACGCGTTGGCATAGCGCGTGAGGCGCGCCATGACTTGCACGTGGCGGAAGCTCATGATCAGCGTGACCAGGGCGGGTGCCAGGCAGCCGAACCAGACTACGAGATCCCACTCGATCCACAGGTCCTCGGCTACGCGGAACGAGCCGTAAGGCCCCCAGGTCTCGACGGCGCCATAGGCTGTCCAGCCGCCCGCGATCAGCAGCAGAACCATCACCAGCAGCCACGCCGTGCTATAGCACAGAATCACGACGCGATCGGCCATGTCGCGAAAGCCGAAGCGCGATAGGAATACCCCGGTCGTCAGCATCCAGAGGGCCGGGATCGACGCACCGCCTATACCGCAGAGCACAGCGACCGCGATGAGCTCGCAGTCATTACCGAAGAAAGAGGTTGGGCTGTATCCCAGCGACGGCGCCATAGGCAAAACGAATGGGCGGACCCCCATCTCGATTCCGTAGGCGAGACCGCCGGTCGTGGCTGCTATCAACCCGACCAGAAGGCAGATCAGGAGCACATAGACGCGCGCGGCCCGGTGATGTCCCCAGACAGTGACGCCTCTGGCAAAGCCCCGGACAAACATGGCTTGCCACGTCGTCTGCCAGAAGCCCGACCACCGGCCGCGCAGCCCGCGGGCCGTGGCGAATGTCGGGGGCCGTCGACGCTCCGGCAGCGACTCGGCGACGCCAACTCCGCACTCCGGGCAGCGACCGCTGACAGGTAAGGACACGAGACTATATCCGCAGGCCTCGCAGTGTGGCCGGCGATCCTGCCAGCGCGGCCCCTCTTTCAGACCGCCGTATCGACCGCCGAGCCGGACCACCATCCAGAGCCACCACAGCTCGCAAGCGGCCCAGGCTGCCAATACCCAAGTTGGGTTGTTCAGGCGATCTGCCGCCCAGAATCCAAAGTGCATGAAGAGCCAACTGATTGGTACCTGGCAGGCCGAGCTCCACAGCAACAGCTTCACGCAGCGAAAGTACGTGCGGCGTGGACCTTCACCCGCCGTGTACAGTGGAATGAGCAGCAGTGCGCCGATCCAGATCGCGCCCTCGATCACCGCCGCCACGAGCAGCGTTCCCAGGATCTCGGGCCATCCGTTCCACATCCCGTAGAGGAACAGGATGGACCCGGCCAAGGCCTGGCGCAGCTCAAGGATCGGATTGCAAAGGAACACGCTTGCGA
>SDBT01017247.1_pt1 | contig 11412 bp, 7 predicted proteins | sample 2277101 | NCBI WGS metagenome assembly SDBT01 (sample SAMN10404973, study PRJNA504765) | marine sediment metagenome | isolation source: marine sediment core GS10_PC15, 103 cmbsf | place: Arctic Ocean: Southern Knipovich Ridge | collected 2010 | reverse complement strand
TAATGGTATCAAGTACACAAGTATATTTTGGTGTAGATTTTATTCTTTAAAATCAATACCTATATTATACAATAAGAAAGACCAATAATCAGTAATTAAATTTATAATATTGCTTGTAGTGTCAACGTTATACCCAACGTTTGTACCAATAATAATGAATATTAGATATAAATCAAGGCTATAAGTTTGCAAGCGTATCCGTACAAAGTGTATCCACAATTAGATATTATTTGAATATTTGTGAATTTATTTGATAAAATCATTTTTCTTTTAGAAACACAAAACCCCGTCGTGAAACGAGGTTTTTAGACGGTGGCCCACAGGGATTTGAACCCCGAACCAACGGATTATGAGTCCGTGGGTTTGTCGTCGATAAACAAAATCACGTACGTAATATATACGTATAACTTGGTACTTTAATTAGCGCTGCCGTGTGAAGGCGGATCGCCACCCTTACAAACTGATATTCTTGGTGCCTAATAGGTGCCTATATTCTCAAGAAGAATAATATTGCAAATACGAGTATTTAGCAACTCTTATGAAAGAACACTCTATATTATTTTTTAAATACTTTCGGTGTCAGAATCTCCGTTAACCAATCCTTTTGTCCAGGTATCAGTTCCAGTTTATCATACCTTAGACCGCCCTCATAGTAAATCTCATACTCATAATAAGTATCTGCTTCAAGTGTTAATAAAGTTAATTTACCTGTTGTGGTTGTATTGCGCACAGCATTTTCAAGTCTATCAATATTATATGTTTTGCCATTAACACCAACAACTTTAACGCCATCATACAGACCTGTACGATCAGCTGGTCCTCCTGGCACAGTATTGCTAATAACGCCATTTTTTTCGACATCCATTCCGATTGATTTATTGAAACTCCGGCGATAATGATATTTGGTATCCAACCGTTTTAGAACATCGGATTTTTTGTCGGAGAAAGTTAACCTATAGCCACTGTGATTTATACCTTCCGGATTAAATTCATCTTCGGTTTGGTTGATTTTTTGGTCGATTAGTGCAGCCCAGGATTCCTCGTCGGTTAACTCGCTGAGTGCCGAGATAACATCCTCCAGATCAAACGAGATTGCATGGGCAGTCGGATCACCTCTGCCAAAAAAATTCACACAAAAGTCATCCAAACTCTTCTGCCCATTAGTCGCTTCACGAATTCGACTATCAAAATCTAACCAAATCATGGCTCCTTCAGAGTAGTAGTCCTGATTGCGACGCAGATTACTCCAACTATCAGAATCCTTACGAATTGTATAATTTGCCACTTGCGTATCTCGCAATGACCGCCATTGCCGTCCTTTTTGATTATAAGATCGTCCCCAACGATTAGCCTGTTCATCCAAAAAAGTCGGTATATCAATAAATCCTGCTCTTACCTTTAATACAGAACCAAGGTATGTGGTCAAGCCCTCATAAACCCATAGTAAATCAGTATTTTTATTAGTTTGGTAATCGGGTGTGTTCATCCCCACTGGTCTACGATATTTACCGCACCAGGCATGAACAAACTCGTGTGGTATCACGCCCCTTAAACCGCTGTCATATTCATGTACGTCTTTAAAAGCATCAGCGTTAACACCATTCAAACTCGAATTACGGTGTTCCAGACCAATCCCCGGAATTAAATCGCTGATTGTTAGTAAAAAATGATACTCGTCAAAATGAGTACGTCCAAACAGAGCTTCGGCCTCATTAGCCAGTCTTGTAAAAGCAATAAAAGTCGAATCATTTTTAGGTAAATACTCAGCGTCATCAGCAGCAATATGAAGATAATAGTCTGCCATTTCTGTAGATCCATATTTTACCGTACGAAAGTTTGTACCACCGATAAGCGGCATATCAATGAACTCTTCAAAAGTGACTGATTTGAATATAAGTGTATCGCTACTCACATGGTCTAAAGGAAGCGCGCTACCATATTGCCATGTTTTTGGTAATATCAACTTCAAATAAACATTTATATCGCCTATCGGAATACCCTCTGGATATATCGCAATAGTATTCCAGTTGATGATACCAATTTGAGGATACCCATAGCTATCGCATCCCTTCGTATTGGCTGTTGGTTGGTTGCAAATATATGTTAGATTAGCTTGAATTGGTGAATTGTTTACATTTTCATCTAAAAAGAATCGATACACATCCGTCCAGTCTCGTTCCCACTCAAGTATTTCACCGTTTGAATTCGTAAAATTTAGCCCTGCAATGTTGCCAATTGCGCCAACGGGACCGTGATGACCAAACCACCATTTAGGATAGAGCAGGGCTGCATTGTCAGGCATCTTAAATTTAATCTGGCTATGGAGCAATTTACGGGGAAGTTCGGTTGCATCGACAAAAATGTACATGTCATTTGCTTTTGCTAAACTTTTTGCTGGATAACCAAATAATAATGAAAAAAGCAGAACTATTATAATAACTTGGTATTTTTTCATACTAACCTCCTTCTTTGAAAAACTTACTTATTCTGTACCTTCTAAATCATCATCAATCATCAAATTTAAGGTTTATATAATTACAATTTTATATATTTATAAATGAGACTCTGTCTTTTAGGACAGCGCTACTCAGCATATACCTTTTCTTGACGCGCGTCTTTTAAAAACTTTGCATACATTGAAAGCTTATCTACAATCCTAATTTGAGGGTAGAAACGGATTAGTAGTCTGTTGATTTAATAAGAATCACTTAATAACTCTACGTATATCTTACGCTTTTCAGTGGATTTATAATCCGTTGATTTTATAAGAATCTATAATAAACGATACGTATTTAGTACGTTTTATGGTGGATTCTTAATCCGTTAATGTTGTAAGAATCCTGTGGTAGTTTTACGTATATCCTACGATTTTTGACTGGTTTCTTAATCAAATTTCCTATGTATTGTTGAATGCAATCAATTTAATTTCAATCATCAATAATAACAGAATAGTATAAATGATTAGACAAATTATTAAGCAGAGCTATCTTAAAATTATATTAATTAGCTCAATATCAATTGCCTGGAGTCAAGAAATTAATAACCTTACGTCATCATTTTTTGATGGCCCTCATTTCTTTTATCATGGAGATTCGGTAATTATTAATTATTACAATCATGGAATAAAAGAATCATTTTGGTTAAGTAGTCAGGATACAATTGTATTCCGTGGTCTTCTTGAAGATTCCCTTGCTACATATTTTATTCCCAATCAATTTGATCCACAAACCAATATATATACCAATGTTGATAAAATATTTGTCATAAGTGATATTCATGGTCAATATGATATATTCACACAACTTCTTTATAAGAATGGTATAATAGATGGCAATAATCAATGGATTTGGGAGGATGGTCATCTGGTAATATTGGGAGATGTTTTTGACAGGGGTGATGAAGTACATGAAATCCTATGGTTGATATATAATTTAGAAAATCAAGCAAAAGAAGTTGGAGGTAAAGTTCACTTCATTCTTGGTAATCATGAAGTCATGGTCCTTCAAAATGATTTAAGATATGTTGAAGAAAAATACTTTACTATATCGGATACCTTAAATATTGAACTGTCAGAATTATATGGAAAGGGCAGTTTTTGGGGTAGGTGGTTGAGGTCAAAGAACTTTTTAACTCAAATAAATTCATATTTATTTGTCCATGGGGGTATCAATGTTGAGTTATTAAAAAAATACAATTCTATCAATGAGATTAACAGAAAAATGAGATTAAATATTGATACGAACAGAGAAGAAATAAAAGAGAATGTTGAATTATCAGGATTATTTCGGAGCAATGGTCCTATCTGGTATCGAGGATTCTTCGAGCCCGATTCACAACCTGATGTATCTGAGTCGGATTTAACAAATATACTAAGTCATTTTAATGTTGAAAAAATAATTGTTGGTCACACTACAATTGATTCAATACAATCATTCTATGACCATAGAATAATAAATATTGATGGCGGAATCAAATATGGAGAGAGAGGGGAAGGATTATTAATCATAAAAAACAACTTTTATGCAGTTGATGTCAGAGGGAAAAGTCGTTTATTATATACACTATGATGGTAGATTATGAGTCCGCTGCTGTACCGTCGACAAACTATGTCTTGTATCCATAGAATCCGTATCCATAATGGATAAAATTTAGTATCTGACAAACTTGATTTATTCTCGATTATATTTTAATAAATCCAAAAATAAATTAAAAGAGAATTATTATACTATAGGTTTATTAAAATAGAATAATATTGTCACCAACGGATTCGTAATCCGCTGCTACTCCGTCAGAAACATACCCTCTGTATCCATAGAATCCGTATCCATAATGGGTATTATTTGATTATGTTTGATTTTTTATAATAAAGTTTATTAAAATTTTGAAAAAAGTTAGTCCAAATCCACAAGCTTATATTCTTCCATAGGTTTCTTAGAAATCGTTAAATAATACTTGTTTTTGTTTAGGGATACCGATAATTGCTTTGCTTGATAAATTACATCTGGATTATTAGTGTAAAGACAATAAACGAGATAATCCCTTGCAAGTGCTGGTATTCGTACAGTCTTTTCACTTTTTGCTGCTATCGATGTCTTATGTCCTTTATTCTCTAAATATAATCCAATCAGTACTGCAAAGTCCGTTGGATTAATAATATCTATATCAACACCAAAAAGACTTGGATTATAAGACTCAAATATAGATCCATCAGAACATTCAGGAAGTTTTTCGTAAAGCCGAGAAGGGACTCCTGCGGTATTTAATAAACTCATATTTACATTGTTCTGCATCAACAGTTCCGCAAATTCGTTACGGCAGCTACTAAAAGCTAAATGTAGTGGTGTATTTCCTTCTGTTGGTTCTTGGGAATTAACATCAGCACCATTTCTAATCAAAATTGTTGCCATATCTATATGACCTCTTCTTGCAGCAATATGAAGCGCCGTTATACCATCATGTTTTTTACCTGATTCTATTTTATAATTTACATCCAAACCCTTTTCAATCAGGAATTGGGTTATAGCGGGATTTCCTGCAAAACGAGCAGTTGTATGCAATAAATTATATCCTCCAGGACTTTTCCAGTTCACATCCATTCCTTTTTCGATAAAATATTCTACAATATCTCTATTTTCCATTGAAGCTGCAAACGCTAAAAGACTGAGTTTGCTCGGACCAATTGTATTTATCATAACATCCGGGTTTTTTTCAACAATGGATTTTACTTGCTCTATATCACCCATGACTATCGCCATTTCAACATTTTGGCCAAATGAGGAGATTACATAGAAAAATAACACACAAAATGAAATCATTAATTTCGTTTTATTCATTATTTCCATTCTTAAGAATATTTAGATTTTTTAAGGTTTGAATTATTATTACTTACATTTTATTTGTTAAAGTAATACAAAACACTAATTGTGAATGATAAATTTGTTTTTTTATCAGAATCTCCTTCAGTTTTTGTGAAATATGAGAGTCCAATACCAGTGTTTACACCAAAATTATTAATAATGAACTCTCCGCCTCCTGAAAGGGATAGAGCTTGTTCATTAATTATTGTTGAACCAGATTTTGCTGTGGTTGTTTGATAAAACTCATATTGGTCCGTAAAAGGATTGTATCTTCTATCAAAACCATAGGTATAACCTGACCATTTTAGATCATAGTGTAATTTTTCGTATCTAATGTCGATAAAAGGTACTATATCATTGAAAGTTTTATTGAAATAGTACTTTATTCCAGGTGAAAAATATACATCATCATCATGAGTACAATTTCTGACTTTTCCTATAAACGAAATATTATCATTCAAATTATATTGACCAAAAATACCGATTTCGCTATTATTCGCATATTCGACACCAGCTCCTATTTGAAAATTAATTTGACGATTCTTCGCACCACGCATTTCCTCTGTTATTTGCGAAAAAATTAAAATTGGTGATAGTAAAAATAATGAAATTAGATATTTCATTTATTCCTCCTTGTTTGATCAATGAACAAAATAATGAAAACCAGACTGACGATAGGATTTTTCTTAATCTTTGACCGTTTTATAATTCTATCTTTAATATGCCACCAAATTCAGGAACAAACCAAATATTTCCCTTACTGTCCTCAAATAATTCAGTAATATCTCCATAACCACTTAAACCAAATACTACGGACCAATCTTCACCATTATATTGGGCAATGCCTTTATCTGTTCCAACCCATATATTTCCACTTTTATCTTCTAAAATACACGATACTTTTTTAGATGGTATACTATCTTCAATCGTGAATACAGTCCATTTTTCCCCATCAAATTTATAGATACCTCCAAAATCTCCTGATCCAGTAAGTGAAAGAAACCAAATACCTGCTGTAAACCAGACGTTTCCTTTGCTATCTACTAAGGAATCAGTAATTTTTAAATATTTTGATTCCGGTAAACCATCCTCAACCGTAAACTCTTTCCAATTTTGACCATCGTACATTTTTATTCCACCACCATTTGAAGCTAATAAAGCCGGTTTACCATATCCTTCTCCAACCCAAATATTTCCATCTTTATCTTCAACTATTGTTTGTACACACTTATTGGGCATTGCAGGGTCCACTTCTGTAATTTTGGGCTTATAGATTTTCCAATTATTATCTTTGTGATAACGTACTCTGCCTCGATTTTTATATGAAGATTGTCCTACACCAATCCAAATACGGTTTTGGCTATCTTCAAATATTGTTTTAACACCCCAATATTTATCTAATCCTTTTGTTTTTTGTAGTGTCCATTCTGTTCCATCGTATAATGCAACTTGCCCCATATTTTCGTTATTGTCTTCAGAGCCAGCCCATATGTTACCGTTTTTACCCTCAAATATTATTTTTGTGTTCGATATAAAAAATTTCTTATTAAATGGTGTTAGTTTCCAACTGTTACCATCATACACGCAAAATCCTTTTGATGTTGCAACCCATACATTTCCTTTTGAGTCACCCTCAATTGTAAAAAACTTATCAGAGGCTAATCCATCTTCTTTTGTATACCGAGTCCAATTTTCACCATCGAATTTTGAAAGATTATATGTCTTTTTAACCAAAGAAGATTGGTCAAAAGTAATTACCCAGATATTCCCATTCACATCTTCGGTCATATCGACAAAATATTTATTAATTGGTGCATTATCACTTGAAAAATGAATTAGATTCTCGAAATCGATTGGTTCTTGGGGTTGGGTATAGCAAAAGAAATGCATTAAGATGATAACACTTATTAGATTTAAATATGCTTTCACAAATTTCTCCTCAGTTTTAAATTAAAGACATACCGTTTACTGAGTCTCAATAAGGCGTAAAACACTATAATTCGTAGATATTATATACCAAATAGTATGTTAAAATAATTGATAATTCAATAAGGGAATTTTATATGATTGAGCATCAATATTTTGCGACAGCGGATTTGTAGTCCGCTGCTACTCCGTCAGAAAAAGACCGTCTGTATCCATAGAATCCGTATCCATAATGTCGATTTTTAGTACTAATGTACTACATTATAGTCACGTAATATTTTTAATACTTTATCTACAGGAATTGATTCAAAACTTCGATTTTCATAACCTGTAACAGGTTTAGCCATAAATAGAGAGTTCAAAATAGCTTCCTCTGTAGCTTCGATTACAGCCATAAAAAGAGGTGACATTTCATCATTTCGTAATACTTGAATATTTCTATATTTCGATTCGGTTGAGTGTGGGATTCGTAATCCTTTAGAAGTTGAAACTGCAATTACATAATCACCACTTCCATTACTGGCTATTCCTCCTGTTTTACCTAATCCTAACATTGCCCTTTTTGCTAATCGTTTTAGATTCCTTGAAGAAAGTGGTGCATCAGTCATCACGATAATCATACACGAACCATCTGAGGAACTTTCTAAAATTTCTTTGTAATAGTATTTCTTTAATTCTTGTCCTACAGGTGCACCATTAATTTGTAAAACTCCATCAAAATTAGTCTGTACCAGCACTCCTACAGTCCATCCTCCTAATTCATTTGGCAACGCTCTTGACGCAGTTCCAATTCCACCTTTAAAACCGAAACATACTGTACCAGCTCCTGCACCAACTACGCCTTCTTCTACGATACCAGTTTTAGCAGTATTAATAGCTTCCAGTACATTTTCTTTTTTTATGTGTCTTCCCCTAATATCATTTAACCAAAAATCATTTGTTTCACCTACAACAGGATTTACTGACCAGATTTCTTTTGCATTCCCAGACGATAATGTATAATCAATTAATGCGTCTGCCGCAGTTGGCACACTAAGGGTATTTGTGAGAATAATCGGAGTTTCTATGTTACCAAGTTCTTCAATCTGGCTATATCCAGTTAGTTTACCAAAACCATTTCCTATATATATTGCAGCAGGTACTTTTTCTTCAAATATATTGTCAGAGTGTGGAATAATCGCAGTTACACCAGTCCTAATATTATCTCCTTTAATTAGAGTAAAATGACCTACTTTCACCCCTTCAACATCAGTAATTGCGTTTAATTCCCCTGTTTGCAAAACTCCGACTATTACGCCTAAATCTCTAATTCGATAACCGCTTTGAGCAAATAGATTTAGATTCAAAAATAATATAAGGAAAAGGACAATGGTATATTCATATTGTGATTTGTACTTCATTTTTTACTCCAAAAATTAAAAGAATACCACCCACGTAATCACCATTAGGCGTAAAATACTATAATTTGTATATATTATGTGTCTGAGACTAAAAAGGGAATAGATTACCTACAAGTATAAATTATTAGCTCTGTCTATAGAGGGCAGAGCTACACCGCTATTCTTTCGTCGTGAGGCACTTCTTTCAGCAACTCTGCATCTACAGAAAGGGTATCCACAATGTTGATTTGTGTGTATTAACGGACTAATAGTCCGTTAATTTTATAAGAACCTATAACATGCGATACGTAAATAGTACGATTTTAAGTGGATTATGAATCCGCTGCTACTCTGGCGACAAAAGCCCTCGTGTATCCATAGAATCCGTATCCATAATGGGGAAATTTGCCTTCAAAACAGAAGAAAACCGCCCCTTAGTAGAGGCGGGTTTCTATTATTTACAATTTTTATTAAAGTAAGTTTCTTATCTATTAGTCTAAATCTAAACCATAATAATCGCTGATATCCAATGCCGGCATTGGACCATCGAAATCATTATAATCTTTTACGTACCAATCGTACCAGGCAAGAAGGCGGTATAGCATATCCCTTTGGGATGTTTGCTTACGGTTACCGTGCTCTTCACCTGGGTACTGCACTAATCGTACTGCGGGGTGGTCGTTCATTTTTAAACGACGATAATATTCCATACTCTGTGATGGATGCACGCGGGTGTCATCAGCACCGCCGACGATGAGCACGGCTGTTTTACTCTGATGCGCATAATAAACAGGGCTGCGTTTTAAGTTTTCATCCCACATTTCTTCTAACTGTTGCCCGGAGTGTACGTACATTTCTTCGTAAGGAATATCGGTTGTGCCACGCTTGCTAATTAAATTGCTAATACCCACAAACATAACAGCTGCCTTTATTTTTTCCGTATAATATGATGAGAACCACGCTGCCGCATAGCCACCGTAGGAACCGCCGCCTAAACCAACGCGGTTTTTATCGGCTAATCCAGCAGCGATTAAAGCATCAATACCATCGGCGACATCGTCGAATTCTACTCCTGCAGGATCGCCAAGCCCCGCAAAAGCAAAATCAACCCCATAGCCCGTACTTGCTCGATAGTTAGGATAAAATACGAAGTATCCCTTGCCTGCGAGAACTTGCCCCGGATTGGCATAACGCGACATCCACCCGTTAGAATAATTTGATTCGGGACCGCCATGAACTGTTACTAACAAGGGATATGTTTCACCTTTATTATAATTAGTTGGATAGATTAGTATTCCTTCTAATGGTTGTCCGTCACGCGCATTGTATTTAAAAACGGATTGTTTACCAAGTTTTCTTTCAGCTAACACAGGATTTAGGTTAGTTAATTTCTGAATCGATTTACCAGGCGACCAACATACCAACTCATTAGTAGTCTTCGCTGAAGATGCTGTCATTACAAATTTTTTGAAATTTTTCGTATATGATGGTACGCCAAAAATCATTCCTGAATCTTTTGAATTAAGTACAATTTTTCTGTTGCCGCCGCTTGATTTTACAGTACTCAGTGTCGGCCAAACACCTTCTCCAGCACGGTATAGAACAGTATTTTTGTCTTTCCACCCGACCCAATTGATATGTCCGACAAAATTTGGTGGTGTTAGATTCTTTAAGTTACTTCCATCTCTATTAATCACATATACTTGGCTTTCTTTATTATCATTTTGATTTAGTGCGGCTCCATAGACAATTTTACGCCCATCAGGACTAAAAGCATAATTTCCAAGTTTGCCTGGATTATGGGTTAGTTGAGTCAATTCTTTTGATTCAATGTCCAACAGGTATATTTTGCGGAACATATACTTATGATCAATGAGATTTTTAGGAGAAATATCAGCAGCAATCGTCTTTCCGTTCGGACTAAATTGAAAGCCCCAAACAGTAACATTATTTGTTAATTGTTTTGGCTCAGAATTGCATTTAACACATTTAAAATACAAACTTCTATGTTTTAAATTCTCCTCATAAGTGATGAATTTGTAACCTTTTTCTTTCAGTTTCTTTTCCTTGGCAGTCGGAGGTTCAGTGGCAGTATATGCAAGTTTATCATCTGTTGGATGCCATTTATAATTAAAAACTTCCGTTTCAGAATCCGTAATTTGATATGCTTCTCCTCCATTTATAGAAATTCCCCACACTTGTTTTTTCGTGCTGTCTCCTCTTTTCATAAGGAATGAAATAACAGATCCGTCAGGTTTCCACCCTATCGATGATATTTTGACTTCTCCAGTAATAAATGGAATTGTTTTATCACCTTCATACGTTTTTAAAAATAATTCATTGTATGCTTTGCCAGGTTTATCATCGGCTTTTCGAGGTATTAGAACTGAATAAGCAATCCATTTTCCATTCGGACTTATCTGAGCTCCGCTGCAAGATTTTAAATTCAGCAATTCGTTAGGTGAAAGCGGTTCTTGAGCATATATAAAAGTATTTAAGAACAAAATTGGAATGAGCAAATATATATTGAATAGATGTTTTACAGAATTAGTTTTCATAGTTAGCTCCAAATAATCGATTTGAATTGATTTCAATAATAAAAATTACAATAGTTAGGAGATAGAATGGTTGTAGCCCGTCAGAACAAGTTGGAGCGATTAGCCTGTTAAATTAAGAGAGACTTTGGATAGATTAAATAGCCAAAAGGAGCTAAAGAATGAGTCCAAAGTCATTAGTAGAAAATCGGATCA
>SDBT01017246.1_pt1 | contig 11412 bp, 11 predicted proteins | sample 2277101 | NCBI WGS metagenome assembly SDBT01 (sample SAMN10404973, study PRJNA504765) | marine sediment metagenome | isolation source: marine sediment core GS10_PC15, 103 cmbsf | place: Arctic Ocean: Southern Knipovich Ridge | collected 2010 | reverse complement strand
GAAAGTTCTTATGTTGCTCTCTTGATTAATGCAGGGCATTTTAATCCTCAACAAGAAAAATCAACAACATTCTATTGGATAGATGCACTGGCAGATAATTTAGTTGCTCATTGGACTATGGACGACGCTTCTGGAGATATTATTGATTCTCTTGGTGTTCGTAATGGGACAGCAGCTGGAACACCCGTTTATTCTCAAGCAGGAATTATTGGAACTTCAATAGAATTTGATGGAAGTTCTGAATATTTTAGTGTGCCAGATGATGCTGAATGGGATATGCCTGATGATTTCACAATGAGTGCTTGGGTTTTATTTGATACTTTTGATGCACCTAATAAAGGTATAATAGGAAGAACTGATGGTGCAGCTTCTGGGATGTATTGGGCTTTTGAAACTCCCCCAGCAGGAATTAGATTTAGAGATAGAATTAATGGTGAGGCAGTAGATTATAAAGAACTTTGGGATCCAGATACAGGTATTTTTTATCATGTAGTCATTACAAGAATAGGATCTTCTATCAAACATTATGTTAATGGAACTTTATTAGGAGCTGGTATAACAGATAGTGATGAAATATATGCAAGAGCACAACCTTTAGAAATAGGAATGAGTACAAATGATGCTTACTTCTGGGAAGGAAGAATGGACGAAATTGGTTTTTGGAGTAGAGGTTTTGATCAAGATGATATAACAGAATTATATAATGATGGTGCTGGTTTAACTTATCCTTTTGGAGCAGATTTAGTTCCTCCGTATTTCACAAACGATACCCCACAAGACCAGACAATCGCTTATGGAGATGCTCTTGCTTATGATATAAATGCAACAGATGAAACAGAATTTGGTTGTTTTGCAATTAATGATACAATTAATTTCGCAATAAACTGTTCTGGAATGTTGGAAAATAATACCTTGTTGAATGTTGCTCTTTACAATTTGAATGTTTCAATCAATGATACATCAGGCAATGAAAACTCAACATTGTTTTGGGTTAATGTTACACCGCGAGATGATGAATATCCTCAATTCTCAAATTATGTGGCTAATCCCCTAAACAATTCAAATTATTCTTTAGGTGAAAATTACAAATTTAATGTGACTATAACACATACGAACGGCACAATTGGTTTAGAATTTAATGAAACAAACTATACAGCATCCAATTTATCAAGCATATTTAATATCTCTGTGGGAGATTTGGCTGCTGGAACATATCTTTATTATTGGTGGGGTTATGGAAATGGTTCACTTAGTAGATATAATACGAGTGAATTAAGTTATACCGTAACTCAAGCAGAGGGGGAGGCATTTATGTGGATTAATAATTCAAGAGCAAATTATTCAGTAGAACTTCCAAATAACAGAAACATCTGGCTTAACGCCACCTTAAATTCTGGAATAGGAAACATAGAATTATGGTTAAATGGCTCTTTTTATAATAATAACACTTCACCCCTTTCAAATCAGACTAATCTTTCTTTGGGGTTTTATAATGCAACAGCAGTTTATCATGGAAATTATAATTATACTTCTGACAGAGAAATTTGGTGGGTGAATATTAGCGGAGTTGAATCAACAAACGTATCTCTAGAAGGATATTTTTATGATTTAAATGTTGAACTCGGAACAAATATTACCATAAATGCAACAACAAATACATTGGATTTAGTTTGTGTTGATATAGATTACCCCGATTATGGAGTTAATTATTCTTGTTCAGATTGGGAAACAGATTTTGATTTCTTTGTAAATTATTTTATAAAAATTCTTTTTAGTGATGACTCTTCTGAAAAGACTTTTAATTTTACTTTAACAAATGGGACTATAGATAAGGGAAATCTTTCTATAGGTTCTCATCAATATGATGAAGTTGACGCATTACAATTTAATATGAGTGGAGCAGGAAATCCAAGAGACATATTTTTTTATTTAGTAAATACTTCTGATGTTGATAGGGCTTATCAAGGAAGAATTATTGGAAGTAATGTTTCTCAAGATAAATTTAGTACTGGATTGAATTATAGTAATTTAACATATTCAAATCCTGGAGAAGGCACAGTATATATTTATTTGGATGACAACGCAGATATGCTTAATTTTACTTTGAAAGTAAGTGGGGTGGAATATGGTTTTGATTATTTTGATCCTTTAGATGATTGGGATAATATAGATTTAGACCTCACAACCGCACAATTAGATAAAAGTGGGGTGATTATGCTAGCCAATTCAAGTTTGACTGAATTTATTTTTGATGATTTTGAAGATGCCTCAATTGCAGACCATTGGATTTATACAGATGATTATGTTGTGGAACCAATTTCAAAAACCACAACTGAAACTGGAGGTTATCTCCAGCAATCACTTGCTTTTGTACAGTCTGGTTCTATTTACTCTGGGGGTAGTTCTATGCTTATAGTTCCAAATATAACCCACATTAATCTTTATTCATCTGAAAATATTAACTTTCAAGTAAATTCTATTTATAATAGTTATGCGGATAATGTTGGTTGTTCTGGAAATGCTTTTGTGGACCTGGGGAACACCAATATGTGGAGAAGTAATTATACTACAGACATTGATGGGGCAGAAACTGAAACTTCTACAGCAAATGTAACCTTTGATTTAAATAAACACAATAAAACAGCTTGGAGAGTTCAAATTTCTGGAAGCGAAACATCAACTGTTTTTAGGGGGGATACTTGTGATAATATGAATATGTTGTTGAATTGGACTAATGGTACATATTATATGGATGTCTCAAATGAAGTACAATGTAGCGATGATTCTGGAAGTTTAGATAATGATTTTTATGTTAATGTAGATAATGATTATTTTGCAATAAAAAGTTATAATTCTATTGGTTATGCAACGACATGTGAAACAAATTCAGTAGTTACTAAAATTTATTATATGAATAATAGTCTATGGTTTAGGTCAAATGCAACTGTTACTTCTAAATCAATTTTTGATTCATCATCTAATATTGCTAAAGCGACTATGACTGTTGTTCCCACAGCATTTTTTCCCCTCCCCGATGAAGCATCATACGGATTTATGAGTGCAGATAATGGAGAACATTGGGAGCAAATAACGAGTGGAGTGGAGCATTCTTTTTCTAATCCAGGAAAACATATAAAATGGAGAATTGCGTTTAATACAAGTGAACCGGGATATACAAATAATACATTTACAATTGTTAATATAACGATCTCAACACCAAAAGGATTTCCGACTAATGTTTCTTTTGATTTTGGAGATGATGATATAATCGATTATAAAATTCCAAACCAATTAAATGCCTCAAATAGTCCATTTACTATTGAGTTGACTAATGTCAGCTTTTTAAGCGCGTTAATTCCAACTTATCAATTGTATGACCATACTTATGGGATTCCTTTAGTGGTTTCTTCTGATTCAGTCGGCCAGATAAATTTAGATACCGTAAATTTAACTTATGATCCAAACCCCGTTATTTTAAATACAACATACATTCAAAACTTTTTAGAATTGTTAAATGGAATTGGGAATTTTTCAATACCTTTTGAAAGTACCTATCCTGAAGGGAATATAACAATTAAACATTTGCATTTTGATTATGCTGGAGGAAATGACACAATCTCTATTTTGGCACATAGTCCAGATTATTCTATAAATTTAAGTAGAAATCTAACTTATTTTTATTCAAGATGGGATTATAATTTCCCACAATTTGTTGATTGGTTAGAATTTATTCCAGACACACCCACAAGTAAAAATGTAACTCCATACGGACAAACACTAAATACCCCAATTTTCAATATTACAAATTTGGGATATGGTGGAAAAGATGTAAATTTATCTATTTATTTAAATGATTCACTTTATTGTGTAAACTTAACAATGGGTCTTTCAAACAATAAAACTGCTGGTTTTTTATTGAATCAATCTTGGAATAATCTAACTGGTTTATCTTATCTTGGAAATGCCAGTATTTTTATGTGGGCAGATTATAGTTGTTCTTATACTAATTGGTATACATTTAATCCTTACTTATATTTTAGGCAGTGTTGTTTTAATTGCACCTGTTCGGAGGAACTATAATGGCTGTTAGAAATATCAGAAGTATTGGAAGAGCAAAACCAATTCCGGTGTTTATTTGGATTCCACCAACTTATGGTGCTCTTTATAAAATAGAAATAACCCGTTCTGATGAAACAATAGATAACATTACAAATATTATTTACGAAGGGCAAATTATAGATGGCGTAACTGATACAATTGGAAACTTTTTTTTTACATTAGATAATTCTTCGGAAACTTATACCGGAGTCTGGATTGGGAATGAAATAATTAACATATACATAGATTATGCAACTAGTGCTACAACTAAAAGATTTAGGGGAAGGATTGAAAAAGTTTCTTATCAAGATAATAAAATAAAAATTACTGGGCGTTCTGAATCCTTTAAACTCCTTGATGTTGTTGTTACAAAATCTTATACAAACATAGAAACAAGTGTAATTTTAAAAGAACTTTTTGATGATTATGCTACCGATTTTACTTATAATAATGTAAGAACATCAACTACAAATATGACTATTAATTGGTATCAAAAATCTTTTTGGGAATGTGTTAGGGAACTTTGTTCTAATGCAGGATTTGATTGTTATATTGATTCTAATTTAGATTGTCACTATTTTGAATCTGGAACAGTGGAAAATAGAACAGAGGCTGTTATTCATGGATCCAATCTTCTTGAAGTTGGAGATTTTGCTGAAGACCTTTCAATAATAAAAAATAGTATAACAGTTTATGGGGCAGAAATTGGAGGATTGCCGTTATTTAAAACAGCCAGAGATGATACTTCAATAGAAACTTATGGGAAAAAACAATTAATTATTAATGATACTAATATTAAAACAGAAACACAATGTCAGGAAAGAGCAGATTATGAATTATCATTGGGGTTAAATCCCCAAACAGTTGGAGAAATTACAAGTATTGGACTTGCTACAATTCAACCAGGAGAACAAATAAGAATTTCTGCCCCAAATTCAAATTTACCTCCCGCTTATCGCAAAATAATTTCCTATAGACAAAAATTTAATGGATTCCTTAAAACAACATTAACAATTGAAAAAGAATCAGAAAAATTATCTGGTCTTTTTAAGGATAGGTTAGTCATAGAAAAGGAATTATCAAGTGTTGCAAATCCTAATGAAATGGAATACTCTTGGAATTTTGATTTTTCTTCAGATAGTGGAATACATTCAAACACTGAAATAATAGATGGAGTTTTAAAAGTTATCTCTGGAGAATCTACTGGAACATGGATAAGTGATACGCTTGATTTAGATGAAGATATTACTTCTGTTGGATTTGATATTCAGGGAACAGGACTCACTAACTCAAAAATATGGATTAGCCTAGACGGCGGAGCCACTTATTCGCAAATTGGTGGAGCAGGAGCCCCAGATAGATTTTATGGAACTGGAAGAAATCTAAAAGTAAGAATGGATCTTGCGCTTTCAAATGTTGAAGTAAAGGGCTTCGCATTATTATATAAATTTACATAAAAAATCATAAGGAGGTAAAATAAGATGAAAAAAACAATAGCAACTTTAGCACTAACATTACTTGGTACTAGTTTATTTGGTCAAGGGCTTCCAAAAGTAAATCCCGAAGATATGTATTGGACTTATTTTAGTCAACATCAAGATGGAACAAGATGTATGTCTATTGGTTATGATACAGATGGAGATAAGAAAGAAGATACGAGATTTCATTATGAGGTGTACCCAACACAGCAAGGAATCATGCTCACAAAACTTACTGCTTATGGGATTGATAGAAATAGAAATGGCTTTTTTGAAGACGATGAGTGGTTTGAATATCAAGAGCCAAAACAATTAGATTTACCAAAATCAGAAAGGATGGGAGTTTGAAATGAAAAATATAAAGGAGGTAAAATAAAAATGTCAGAAAAAATCAGTGAAAAACGTAGCTTTAATGGTTGGAAAATTTGGGAATTTATCAAAGGCAGAAAAAAGTTAGTGATAACTATTGTTGGTTTGATATGTGTGAAACTCGCTTTTGATCCTGAAATGATTGCACTTCTTGCTGGCGGTGCAGTTTTTGAAGGGCTTTGGTCTGTAGCTGAATATTATTTTAAGAAATTAGAAATCAAATAATTTTACTTCCTGAGTAATTTATTTTGCTCAGGCTTTTTCTTTTTTAGAATTAAATATCAGCTAAGAGTATAAGACCAACAAACTCACTTCCACGAGGAACAACAGTCACCATAAGTCTTGCTCTACCATCGTTTTGAGTTTCTAACCATGTTTCCATTGCATCTAAAACAAAGTCATATTCTCCTTTCACAGAAAATCTTGTTACAACAAATTCACCCATTGTATAATTCAAAAGAAGGATAAGTATTTAAAATTTTCGGTGAGAATTTTTTTTAGAGATTTTGAGTGAGTATATACTTGAAGTTCCACTAGGTCATAAAAAAATAAAAAATAAAAAAAATAAATAAAATTGTTTTTAGGAATTACTTGCTTTTAGCTTCAAGGGCTACTTGTTCTTCGTAATCTTTTTGAGATGTGAATGCTCCTGGTCCTAACTCTTCTGCTGAAACTTTTTTCTTGTCTGGTTTAGATTTTTCTTTTGCCATCTTAACAATTGATCAAAGCTCCACCATTAGCATCCATTACATAGTTATTAACTCCACCTGTTACATCAGTTATTGTTGTGCCCCATGTTCCACTTAGATAATTCCTCATCAAGAACAAAGTTCCTGCTGTTGGGGTTCCTGCGAACTCAATCCCTACTGCATCTGTAATTCCCGTAAAATAATTGTCAACTATGCAAGTATGTTGTCTGTCCCCTGCATTTGCCTTAACATATATCCCTGTGGTACTAGTTGCCACTATGAAAGTGTTTCTCCTATAAGTGTCTCTTGTTCCATTAGCATGGATTGCTGCTGTTCCAAAATTTTGAAAATAACAATCTTCCACCACAAGACTAACTGTATCGGCTGTCTGATTATATCCTGTAATTCCATAAGTTGCGGTTCCTGCATACCCATCAATATTACAATTATGAATGTGTGTCTCGTAAACTGCTCCTACGGATGCAGATCCAATTGTTATGCAAGGATATGCTGTCCTCTGTGACATGTAAATTCCTGCAATCTCAACTCTATCTGCCAAAATCCTGAACATTGACGCTGTGCCTGATGTTATCTTGAAGGCTGCATTTTGTGCTGCTTCTGATGAAGCTGCCCCAAGTATTCTCAATCCTTCTTGAGTAATATCAATTCCTGCTGCTGCAATTGTTTCTATATCATTAGACATAATTAATATTGTATCATGATCTCCTGCAGCAGCTACTGCTTCAGCAGTTGTTATAAAAGCTGTTTTAGGTGATTTTCCATTTCCAGAAGCTGATTGTCCTATATCAACATACCAAATAGTAGTATCTTTTTTCATAATCATATTTGCGCCTGCTGCGCCTTGAGAAAAAGAAACTGCTCCATCCTTGAATTGTACTGGTCCGATTACGTTCCCTGTTACGGGTCCAAAACTTGTCATTTTTTTTTAACCTCCTATATGATTTAATTAAATTCGTGCTCTTAAGAGCATTATTTAATCAAGAAAAAGAATTATTTAAATGCTGTGTTCTTGCAGTCTTCTTTAGTTTTCCAAAATTAGGATTATTAGATCCTTTGTTGTCACGATTATTTCCCTTGTTTCTTAATTTTGATTTTAGGCCTAACTTTTTTGCTTTTTGAATTATTGCGCGAATACTTCTTTTTGTTTCTATTGAGAGATCTTTTGCAGAAACACCCTCGTAATTTAGAACTAGAGCTTCAATTTCAAGTTTTGTCCATTTTTTCATGTGACTATAATCTCAGTCTTTCCTGAGCGTCATCTCATGGTTTTTTATTGGAGCCCAAGAACTTCCTCCTAGCTCTGTTTTTAACGAGCTTATCCGGCTGCTCGGTGATGCTACTATCAACTTATACGTTTCATCACATCGTTGCGTTAAGTTGATTATGAATCCCAGTCTTTCCTGGGTGTCAGGTGCATGTCCCATTCTTATATTCAATATTCTTTCCCTAATGGACTAAGGTACTTAACGAATATTCTTTACTGCCCTACACCAAATTGGAGACGGCAGGATTCGAACCTGATTTAACGTGTTAGAATATCACGCTGAGCTTCCACATCTCCTCATCTCCATAAAATAAAAAAATAAAAAAGTTTTGTAATTAGAATTACTCTTCGTCTTCTGATTCCTCTTCTTCATCTGAATCTTCTGAATCTTCAGACTCTTCTTTTTTTTCTTCTTTTGAATCTTCAGCTTTTTCAGTTTCTTCTTTTTTTTCGTCGTTTTCTGGCATTTTTTTAACCTCCATTAATTTAATTATCTTCGGTTCTCAGCACTTTTCAAAAAATAAAAAAAATAAAAAAAATAAATTACTCTTCTAATTGAGACAAATTGAATTCATATAAGTTAGTGCCTTTCTCATCTCGGTTTTTTAAAACCAAGAGATTTTTCAGCTTCAATCTCTGGATTACATGATGTAAGGTTGTCTTATGGGCACCCAATACTTCAGATAATTCAAAGGTTGTGTATGGCTTTTCCAAAAAAGGAACTAACACTTCAATCTCTTTCTGAGTAAGGTTGTGTTTGTTAGCAAACTTCATCCCAGGGATTAAAACTTCTGAACTCATTGTTGTAATGCCTCAATCTTTGTATTAAGCTGCTCAACTGCTTGTTTCAACCCTTCGTTGGTGAGCAATCCATCTTTATTAAGACCCTTCATCGTTTCAATTTTGGCTTTTAATTCTTGGATTTCTTTGGGGTCTGATGTATCTTTTTCTTTTACAGCTTCGTGCTTTACTTGTTTCTCAACTTTCTTTGGTTTTTCAGTTGCTTTAACATCCTTAATATCATCTTTTACTTCAGGTCCTTCATAAGGATTAATATCCTTAATTGTTGATGCAGTATATGCTTCATCACCCTCGCCTTGAGTATAGTCATCGATATCTAATTCAATCCAGTTCCCAATGAACTCATCTGGATCAACACCATCTGCTGAGAATGTCCATCCCAATGCCTTTAGAATTTTTGTAATGGCACTGTTTGGAGTAATCGCTGTCTGAAAATTGCCTTCAACCCATTGTTCACCCTTCTTTGCATCTTTGTACGTGTGGTATACAAACTTTGATATAACCACATCTGCATTTGTCTTAAGCTTCTCATCTGTACAATATGTAATCGGTTCTATCGGCGCATCAGTTTCAGGATCCTTTTTGTAAACAGCAAATTGAAAGATAAGCTGTTGGCCATATTTCCCAACCTTGGCTTTTCCATTATTGTCTGCAAAAAGTTCAACCTTAAGAAGTTTTCCAGGATAATAACCCTTTTTTATATTAGGTCTAATCCCAAAAGAAACCTTGTCACTTGTTGGATATTTTGTCATTTGTTTTTTCCTAAGCTATCTTGTCACTACGGACTCTTAAGCTATTAATTTAATTGTGAGGCAAACTTAGGATTTGGGGTTTGCCTTCCCATCCTACCATCTTAGTTTCCAAAGATTATCATGGGGAACCCAATCAAATATTGTTCTTTTTATGGATATAAAAGTATATACTCAGTCACTTATAAATCTTACCCTTACACTTTCTTAAGAAATATTAATCATCCAGCGACACCTTAGCATCACTGGGGAGCATGTTAGTGAGCTAGCGTGTATCCGACACCCTTATCCTTGTGCACAAGGACTTTTAGACTCCGAAGAACCTAAAAACAGACCAAGAGTTGAACTTGGTTTCCAGCTCAAAATAAAAAATAGAATAGATTACTTAAACTTTGCTATTGCACTTTTGTGAGATATCAATACCTAACTCTTTTAAGAATTTATGAATGTAATCACAAGAAAGAGTATAACTTTTTAATTTAAATCTATACTCAATTTCCTTTTCTTTTATTGGAAAATCCATTTTAGCATTCCAATCATTTATCACAATCCTTGCCTGAGAGTCCCCCATAACGCGTCTAAGCTCATTTAAGAGGATAAACATTCCTCTTTGGAATCCATCACCCACTTTTTTAAAATCTTCGCTTAAAATTATTTTTACACATTCTCTTAATTTTTCTGATGAAATTTTAACACCCCAATCTCCCAACGACCTATTTCTTTTTCTTGCTTTTTCACTCTTTGTTTTTGTTTTGATTTCTTCAATAAATTCTTCAATGAGCTCTTGAATTTTGTTAGGTGAAGATAACCTAATTTTGCCTAATTTAGGATAAATTCTATTTTTCTCATTACAAATATATGGAACAAAACTCATATCTTTGTAGGTATATCCTAAAAAAGTTTTATAGCCCAATTTATTTTTACTCAATTCACACCTGATTAAATGAGTTCCCTTAATTAAATCTGTATCAAATTTTTTAGCATTTGTGTCCCAACAAGTAATCATCTTAGTTCTTAGCCACTCCATAAATTTCCTTTTGAATCTTAATTTGCTATCTCTAAACATAATTCTTAATTGGTCCTGAATCATTGGATCTAATTTCTTTAAACAATTCCAATCAAAAAAAACATGAACATGCACACTTTTATTTCCAGAATAATAATACAAAGGTTGGAATCCTTTCTCTTCAATTATTTTTCCAATTAATTTTGCTGCATCATAATTTTCTTCATAAGTTGGATAATCAGCTTCTATTATAATTTCATTTTTTAAAACGCTTCTATGAACGTCGATTGCAGCAGATAAATTTGAGTAAATAGGATTTCCATAAAAATCTTTTTTAAGTTCTAATAATAATCCAGGAAACTCTATCCATTTTGTCCAATAGTCAGTGGAAGGATCCCTTAAAGCAATCTTCAACGGATTTTCAAAATAAATATTTAATAAATAATTATATCGATCAGTAGCAAGAGACATCTTTATATTTCCTAAAATATAATCCCAAATTTCAAAATTTTGTTCACAATTTGCAATAAAAACCATTATTTTTTCTCCTTGAAATCAGATATTGTTTTTTGAACTCCTTTTTCTATTTCTTCTTTTATTTTTGGATACATTTTTTTAAAAAAAGTTATTTTTTTATTTTCAAAATCTTCGTTGTTCCTTTCCATTTTTAATCTCAGATAAATAATGTGGCCTTGCTAATCCCCCTGATTCAACGAGGACACCCATATCAATTAAAATGCTCCAAGCTTCATAATATTCTAATTTAGTCATTGCCTTCATAGCAATATCTTCTGCCTCTTCTTTTGTAACTGACTTTTTTCCTTCACAAATCTTCCAATAAATATATTGACAATTTTCAGGCAAATAAAAAATCCTTTCTCCTATTTCAATATTCCTTACTTGTTGAGGATCTAACCAGCTTCGGATTAAATTTAAC
>SDBT01017245.1_pt1 | contig 11412 bp, 11 predicted proteins | sample 2277101 | NCBI WGS metagenome assembly SDBT01 (sample SAMN10404973, study PRJNA504765) | marine sediment metagenome | isolation source: marine sediment core GS10_PC15, 103 cmbsf | place: Arctic Ocean: Southern Knipovich Ridge | collected 2010 | reverse complement strand
TGAACTTATGTTCGCACTGACCCTTACAAATACGGACAAGATGAGAACAATTCCGCCCGGTCTCGTCATAACGTACCAGGGGCAGTATCAGATCTACTGGGCTGAGATGATGGCTGCCTCTCTTCTGGTGAGTATACCGATTATTTTACTGTTCATTTTTATGCAGCGTTATTTCATCCGCGGAATGACCATGGGAGCGGTGAAAGAATAAAATGTATACGAACTATTAATCATATGCAGTTCGCTAAATTAAAACAGCGGGAATCGGGCATAGACGGGCGGGGAAGCTCGTTCCGGTGATTGGGCCTTAATGCCGGACGCAGGTATTATAACGGTTTATTTCATTCAAGGAGCGCCAATGAAAGTAGACATGGATAAATTTAAAAAAATTGAGATTCTGGGGAAAAAAAGGGATGATTTTACACGCAGAATTTTTGACCAGGTTGAAAAGTGGGGTATGAAAATACCGGACGTGCCTTATCTTATGGTACATTTTGGCTTAAATGATTTTTTTACGACAGGCGAAACAGAATTCTGGGTCGCCAATGAAGTAGATGCCGGATACTGTGGAAAATTGATATTTGTTTTCGAAGACCAGACGTGTCCCAGCCATTATCACAGAGTAAAACACGAGACATTCTATGTTCTGAAAGGCAGAACAAAGATGGTGATCGACGGCAGTGAAGTCATAAAAAAAACAGGTGATGTGCTGGTTATGCCGACGAAAACGAAGCACAGCTTTGCAGGTTATGAAGGGCCCTGTCTCCTGCTTGAAGTTTCCATGCCGTCGGTACCGGGAGACAGCTATTTCGAAAATAAAGCGATCGGCCGGGATGGGGTCATATGAGAAAAAATGTTGAAATGAATTGTGAACTTGTGCAGTAAAAATATTCTAAAAATGATATCATTGATGAAATAATTTTTGGATTTAAGTTCTATGCCTTATAGAAAAGATTTTCTTTCCCTTCTGGATGGAAATGTTATTGATGAAGTTATCTGGACGGCGGATATAGATTACTGGATAAACGGCAAAGTGCTTGCGGGTGAGGGGAATTCAAAATGGCAAACCGAAGAGGGCTATCTGGAGCTCTGCATAGATCTTAAAATAATGCCTTACTATTACTATGGCCGTGATTTTACCTCTTTTTGGCTTGCCCGGCCGGTGTATGATGACACTGTTGAAGTCGAATCTTATAAAAATGGACTTTCAACAACAATTATCTGGAAAACTCCTCTTGGAGAGATTTCTCAGGAGACGGTTTTTATGGAGGTAAGCTGCTCGGAAGCCCGTTCAAAATATGCAGTGACAAACAGGAAAGAGCTGGACATATTCAGGTTTCTCATTGAGCACAGGGAATTGAAGCCATCACAGGTTGAGAATTACTCAGTCAGGCTTGAAATGTGGGATAAATATGACGGCGTACCGGCGATTGCGATGCCGAGAAGCCCTCTATCCGCCTTTTTTTACGAATGGGCAGGGATCATGAATGGAGTGTATCTGCTTAATGATTATGCGGCAGCTTTAGAGGGGATATTCGACCTTATGAATGACCAGGAGATTCCTGTAATAAAAAAGATTTGCGAGCTTTCACCTCCACTGGTGCACTTTGCTGATAATATGTCAGGTGACGTCATGTCAGGTTATTACCATGATTTGATGGAGGAAGGGCACAAGAGGAGACTTCAGCAGTTAAACAGGATAGGGTAATACTCTGGGGTGGTGTCCCGGGGGCCCTCTTTTCCCCTCAGTATACCTGGAAAGATTTGGAGAAATTTGTGTGCAGGGTTCTCAGCTCCTGGTGTGGAACACGATTCGTTCTTGGAGTGGCAGACCAGGTTCCGCCGGATGGAAATATCGAGTTTTGTAAAAAAATCGCAGAAATAATATAGGCAACCGTCATAGATTTTCTATATAATATTTTACATGAGAACATAAAATAAAAATAAGGAAAAAAGAGATGCAGTACATGGACAATTTGAAGACTTTGCCCTTCAATTCCGGGAGTGACGGCACGAACAGGGAACCTCAGATGCAGGACCACAGCTATGATAACGAGGTTCTATGGGATTGATAAGCACAAGAAATATTTTACTAAATCTGTGCTAAATCGTAAAGGGAATGAAGTATATATCAAACAAAAATGTTATGATCTGAAAGAATACGTTCATGTCAATTTTGATAATGTCTACTGTATTATTTTATTCAAACATAGGCCTCACTATTGCGCTTAGCCTCAGGTATTCTCTATAGCCGTGCTCATATCGTTTCTGGTTTTCCTTATCCGGGTATACCGGTTCTCCAAGCGAAATAAGCCGGCTGCATCCATCTTCAATATTTTTATATATTCCGCTCCCTACTCCTGCGAGGACAGCGGCGCCCTGACAGCCGGGTTCATGGAAATTTGAAGTGATGACCGGAAGACCGCATATATCAGCTTTGATCTGGTTCCAGACCCCGCTCTTTGACCCGCCGCCGAAAGATCTTATTCCTTCGATTTCCAGCCCGTTGTTTTTATAAACATCGATATTCCTCTTGAGCATATACACAATGGATTCTACAAGAGACCTCACAAAATGCGGTTTTTTGTGATGAAGCCTGAAACCATAAAATACGCCTTTGGCGGATATGTTGGGCCTGGGGCTTCCCATTCCGGCGAGGTGGGGAAGCATGATCAGCCCATCGGACCCCGCGGGGATCTGATCTGCCTTTTTTAAAAGCAGGTCGAAAACATCGATCCCTTTATTTTGGGCCTCCTCTTTTTCTTTCTCGCAAAATGTGTCTTTAAACCAGTTCAAGGTCGTGCCCGCAGAAGGACATACACTGATCAAAGCATAGGTATTGGCCACAGCGTTGCAAAAATTATAAATCCCAGCTTCCCGCCTGCTGAAAATATTATCTGAAACTGTGTGGATCGCTAAAACCGAGCCAGTACTCTCTGACAGTATTCCGGAATGCGTGTTGCCCATGCCAAGCATACCGCACACCTGGTCGATTGCACCGGCCGCAACCAGGGCATCTGAGGAAATGCCGGTTTCCCCGGACACTTTTTTGGTAATTGGCCCGATGGGATCACCGGGCCTGTAAATCTCAGGGAGCTTTTCTTTTGATAGGACGATAAAATCAAGCATCTCCTCCCACCATCTTTTCTGTCGCAAATCAAACAGCAGTGAAGAAGAAATAACAGGCTGAACACACGCATATTTCCCGGTAAATTTATAGGCCAGGTAATCATGAACAAGAAGGATCTTATATATTTCTTTGTAACAGCCCGGCTCGTGTTTATGTATCCACATTAGTTTTGCTGCTTCAAGTTGAGCAGAAACTGCAGGCTGCCCGGTTATTTCGTAAATTTTATCCTCTCCGAAATGCTCAATCAATGCCCGGGCTTCGGAAACAGCCCGGGTATCGTAAAAAACAATCCCTTTTCTCAGTTCTCTCCCATACCGGTCGATAGGGACGAAAGTAACTCCCTGGCTTGAAATAGAAATTCCCTTAATATCCTTAAAATGTATTTTTTCTTTTTTGGAGATTTTGTAGATGCACTCTTTGCATGCTTCCCAGTACAGCCCCATATCGATTTCCACATGGTGTTCATTTGAAAAGGAGACCGTACAGTCGACAGATGCATCTGCCACCGCACCTCTGTCTTCATCGATAAGAGCAGCTTTCACCATTGTGGTTCCGGCATCTATGCCTAACAGGTACGCCATTTAAATTTTTCCCTGACTGTTTATGAATAACCGAGCTCCTGCTCGGTTTCAGCAATTGCTTCTTCAATAATATCAAGGGCTTTTCCGGCTACCTCCAGGGGCATGATCAGCGGCGGGGAGAGCCTGAGATTCTGACTTGCCGGGACCCACGACACTCCTCTTTCAAAAGCCTTTTTATAGACCATCCGGCATGCCTCAATATTGGGCGCGCGCGTATCAGGGTCTTTAACAAGCTCCATACCAAGCAGGGCGCCCATGCCCCTGACATTGCCTACGATCGTGTATTTTTTTTCAAACATTTTCAATCTCTCAAGCATAAAATCACCAAGACGTCCGATATGGTCAAGTGTGCCCTCTTCCTGCATGACTTCGATACACGCTAAAGCAGCGGCACAGGCCGCGGGGTTGCCGCCGTAACTCGATGCTGAACTTACACCTTCCATCTTATCTTTTATCTTATCACTGTAAACTGTGGCGGTTACAGGATACCCGTTTCCAAATCCCTTCCCCAGTGTCAGAATATCAGGGACGACTTTTTCATGGTCCACACAGAATATTTTCCCGGTCCTGCCCATGCATGTGAGAACTTCATCGACAAACAGTAATACACCCAGCTCATCACAGAGTTTCCTCAGCCTTGACAACCAGCCGTCAGGAGGGACCACGGTGCCTCCCCATCCCTGAACAGGCTCAACAACAATGGAAGCGACTTCATTTGTTGCCAGCTCCGTAACCGCTTCCCGGATGAACTCGACACAGTGGAGATCACACTCGGGGTGTTTGAGATTAAAAGAACAATGATAGCAGTTTCCATAGGGGACTCGAAAACTGCCTGCCGCACGGGGCCCGCTGATTTTTGTCATTGTCGTTAAGCTCTGGGCCCCGAGGGTTTTACCATGCATGTCATTGTAAAAAGATATGAATTCATATTTCCCGGTTGCCGCGCGTGCAACGTTCAGCCCTGCTTCAACACATTTGGACCCTTCACACCATAGCTGAACATTGTTGAGATCGCCGGGCGTAATTTTTACAAGTTCTTCTAAAAGACTCGTTTTTATTTCCGTGTTGAAATCATGACAGTTTTGAAGTGTGCGTGTGTGTTTAACAACCATTTCCGTGATCCTGGGGTGGCAGTGTCCCCAGTTGGTGATATAAATACCGCTGCTGAGATCGATATAGGTGTTCCCGTCAACATCTGTGAGGGTGACTCCTTTACCGGATTTAAAAGCAACCTGGAACAGCCTGACCTGCGAAGAATAGCCCTGCATATATTTGGCAGCACGTTTCTCTATGGCCTTCGATTTTGGGCCAGGAGGTTTGATCTTGATATCCGGTACCTTGCTCAAGTCGATTTTGAACCAGTCTTTGTCGAATTCGGACAATTTGATCTCCGTTCTGTTTTAATTTTTTTCCAATTGTCTACTTTATCAAATGGATATAGAGGACGCGGAATATTGTTATATGTGAACAAATCAAGGTTTGAAGAAGAGAAGCCCGGACAATCGGCTAAAACTATTTTTTTCGCTACAGTCTCATAAGCTTTTCGGAAACCTACCGGCGATTTAACCACTACAACTCTAAATTGTTCCGGGTCAAGACCAGCGTGTTTGTAAACTGTCTGCTCATAAACAGGCCCTGACCTCGCGCTCACGAGTATACTAATACTTCCTGCCTCAAGGACGACGGTTTTTCCCATATCGATGCTCAGTTTACCGATGTGTCCTCCGTCCAGGTTGAATTTCCCGTCGGTGATTGTCTTCACTTTTGCTGTTACCTTCACAGGAGAGCAGTGCATGGTGTCCAGCTTTCCGCCGATTTCACAGGTTATTTTATTGCCGGCGCCTGCACGTATCGCTTTTTCTACCACTTCCGGATCAACCAGGCTTAAAAGAGCCGGATAGTTTACCTTTTGCGTAATTAATTCATTTAAAATACAGGTGTTATCACCGGGCGCACCGGAGGTTGTCGAGTCTGAATCGGAAATGACCATTAAGCCCCGTTTCATTTTTCGAGCTTCTTCAATCGCCCTTTCAGGCGGTGTTTCTTCGGTAAAAAATTTATCCTTCGATTTCCAGGCCAGATGAGATATTTTTTCTACATACTCCCGCGCGTGTGCCCCGTCAGAACGGGTGTAAACAGCTACACTCCAGCCGAGTTCAGGCACATCCAGCCAGGGCTGCACCGGAAAAAAAGATGCGCTGATCACATCATTTTTTCTTTCGATTTTTTCTATCAGTTTAAATATTTTTTTTAAAGGCCCCTGATTTGTATTATGCAAACGTACCGGAGTAATAACAGGCATTTTTACGTATGCCGGAGCCGGATCAATATCTTTTTTTAACACCGAGAAAAACACTTTTGCTGTTTTATAACCTGTTCTGAAAAGATCGACATGCGGGCATGTGTGATAGGCTTCGATAAAAACTGTATTGTCCACTATCTTTTCAGTAACATTGGCATGTAAATCGAGGGAAATGGCTATAGGAATATCAAGAGACAAATCTTTTCTTACTGTCTCAAGTAATTCACCCTCAACATCACACACCCCTTCAGCTACCATGGACCCGTGTAATGAAAGCAGTATTCCGTCTAAAGGGAGAGATTTTTTTATGTGATTCATAAACTCTTCCTTGATTTTTTCGTAGGTTTTCTTTTTAACGATTCCTTTGGGCCAGGCAAAAGCCCTTATTGTCGGAAGTAATTTTATATCATCCTCATCTTCAGCGGCCCTGATAAAGCCTCCCAATTCGTTTGAACCTGAAAATTGTTTTAATATCGCTTCACCAAAATATAAACCGTTCTGCTCAAAATCTGAAAGTCGGGTCGTCATCGGTGAAAAAGTATTCTGCTCCTGCCAGATCTGTCCGATTGCTATTCGCATTTTTTATAGAATTCTTTGGATTTCTTTTTATAACCCGGGCGCGATCGCAAAAAGCGCCTCGGTCATCCCCTTGCCCAGATTGAAGTATTGATGTTTATACCCTTCAGGTATGATAAACTTTTCACCTTCGTTTACCTCATAAGCCTTTCGGGATACAGCCGTTTCATCCTCTAATTCATTCAACACCATTATCTGCAGCCTCCCTTTGAGGATCATTAAAACCTCGTCACCTTTGTGAATTTCAGGATCAGAATGCTTGCCGGCGCATATTTCAAACTTACCCATATGGCACCTGTCAGTGCTTATATAGAACGTAAATTTCGTCTTGTTTTCTTTTCCATGAATAACTGTCAGGGCCTTCTCTTTTGGTATGTGTACATGCCTTTTCTCCTTTCTGGCTTCCTCCAGACCCTGCGGCCAGTGTCCAATGAAATCATTGATCGTTTTCATAGCTCCCCCTGTTCATTGTTCGTACCAATTTAAAATTCATTTCTTATTCCCCGTCGGCTTTAAAATACACGGATTTAAATTTAGAACCAGAAACCATATCGAGATCATTCTCATCCCACAGCGGCCCTTCAATTATCGCAATAATAACTACTTCTTCATCGGTGAAATTATACACACAGTGCCAGCATTTTGCCGGTATCAATATCGCGTCCCCCTCTTTTGCCTGAATTGCCTGACCGGTTTCCGGGTTAACTACTGTGGGCTTTCCTTTCAATACGTAATAAGGTTCATCACCCGAATGTATATCCGGGGGCTGAAATGTTTGCCCGGGCGGAACAGACCAGGAAGACATAAGTATCTTGTCAGTGCTTGCAAATACTCTTGGAGATATCTTTTCTCTGCCCGAACCGTACACCGTTACTATTTCATCCTTCGCTGTTATTAAAAGTGGTCTTTTTTCCTCAGGCCCGAAGGGATGATTACCTGCCCAATCCGGCATTCCGGCAGGTCCTTTTTTGTCACTCATTTTTACCCCCATTAATCTTTAATTAGAAAATTTTGAATATATCCTTTTATGTATCTAATATGAGGTTAAATATTAAAAAGTTTTACTCGTATATATTATGTACCTGCTCATTTAATATCAGGATTTATTAAAATTGTGGCTTTTGCCACACCATCAAGTCTCCTGTCGACCACCTCAAATGCTCTCTCGATATCTTCCAGGGAAAAGGTATGACTAATCACTTTTCTCAGGTCAACCACATCACTGGAAACAATCTTTATAGCCTGTGGAAAAGTATTCTGCGCGCCGGCCGCGGTTACTATTGTAATGTCTTTAAATAAATACTCACCGAAATCTATATTGTTTACCGGTTCGACCGGTATGCCGTAAATACATACCTTCGCCTTGCTGGCGGCAATTTTAACCATATTCTCCATAGAGCTCTGAACACCGGCTGCTTCAAAAACATAATCCGCGCCTTCTCCGTTTGTCTCCTTCATGATCTCCTCAATCAAATCTTTTTCATTCACATTTACCGTAACGTCAGCACCGATATTTTTACCCAAATCAAGCCTTGCCTGATTTGTACCTGTAAGTATCACTTTGGACGCTCCGCTGGCCCTGGCAAGCATTGTAAAATGAAGTCCGGCAACTCCAGGCCCCATAACTACAACAGTATCGCCGGGAATCAGGGGGGCTCTTACCAGGCCGTAAACACAAATTGCAAAAGGCTCAAAAACTGATGCCGCACTGAATGAAAAATTTTCAGGAATTAAAAAGACTTTTTCATGGGGAGCAACTGCATATTCTGCAAAACCGCCATTTCGATGGATTCCGATTATACTCTGTCCCTTTTCACAGTGAACATAATGGCCGGCAATACATGTTTTGCATTTTCCACAGCCGATGTTCGGCTCCACCACAACTCTTTGCCCGGCTTTATATTCCCCGGGAACGTTTTTATCTTTTTTGGTGATTATTCCGCCAAACTCATGACCGAATACTATGTTTTGGGGTGTGGGGAGCATTCCGACTTTGAACCCTTTATACAGGTGGATATCGGTCCCGCAAATGCCTGTTGAATGGACCTTGATCTGGATTTCACCATCGCCAGGTTCCGGGGTCGGAATTTCCTCGATAATGATTTTTTCAGGACCCTTGTACAACGCGGCTTTCATCAAACACCTTCCTTTTAAATCAAAGAGATTTATTTTAATCCATCTATACTCGAATCGTAAGAAATATTTTACTTCAGGAATACCAGGTATATGTTACCCGTAGATCTTTTCCAGGCTCTTTAATGCATCTTCTGTTCTATCCAGGACTTCATCGATATCTTTCTCAGTGTGCTGTATAGAAAATCCGTGGTGACAAGGCTTACCTCCATAATCATGGTAATAAACTTTTCTTTCAAGCATAAGTTCATAAAATTTCAAATTCATTTCAGTGTTATTGTCAGCGCAGTCCCGGTATTCCCGCACAATGTCCTTTTTAACATCGAAGTAAAACCCGAATCTTGCCCCAAGGCCCTGGATTTTTATATTGAGTTTTGAGCCGGAAAATATTTCATTTAAACCACCGTATAATTTGTCTGCTATTTTATAAATGTGCCTGTAGAAACCCGGTTTCCTGATTTCGTCTACTGCGGCGTTTGCCGCCATCACAGGAACCAGATGGCCGGTATAAGTGCCGCTATGTGTGCTTTTTCCAAGGGGCGCCATATGCTCCATTATTTCCTTTTTTCCGGCAATTATACTGAGAGGTGTGCCGCCTGCCACACACTTTCCTATGGTGCATAAATCGGGAACAGTCTCAAAATATTCCTGGGCACACCCGGGACCGGTCCTGAAGGCGGAGAGTATTTCATCAAAGATGAGGAGGACTTCATTTTCTTCCGTTATCTTCCTCAGAGCTTTTATATACTCCACATCGGGAACCACGCAGCCAATATTGTAGTTAATGGGTTCGAGGATAACCGCGGCCAGCCTGTCTTTATTTTTCCTAACAGTTTTTTCGAGCACTTCTATGTTATTAAAAGGAAGAACTATGACATATTTTCTTAAGCCGTCCGGCATTCCACTGGCAAAAGGCACTGCATTGGGGCTTCCATAGGGTCCGGCTTCATCCAGGTCCGGCGCCCAGCTGTACTGTACGTAATCGTGATAACCGTGAAAATGTCCTTCAAACTTGAGTATAACATCTTTACCGGAAAAGTCCCTTGCCAACCTTATCGCGTGCATTGTGGCCTCGGTACCGGAGCAGGTATACCTGCAGAGCTCGGCAGACTGAACCATTTCACATATCTTTCCCGCAAGCTCACTCTGGTACTCTGTTTCATAAGAACATAGTATGCCCATATCAAGTGCTTTTTGTATCGCTTTCACGACAGCGGGATGCTTGTGGCCCATGATTGAGCCCCCGTGTGAACAGCACATATCAATTATTTCGTTTCCGTCAACATCTGTTAACCGTGAGCCTTTCCCTTCTTTAAAATAAAGAGGTCTTTTAAGAGCTGCGTTCCAGCGGGCTGATGCCGAGCCTCCGGAAACTAAAACGTTCTTTGCCGAAGCGTATAACCTGTCACCTCTCTCACGTTTGATCATCGTGCGTTGTTCCTCCATTTCTTTCAAAGGGTTTTTATAAAAGAGGTTCAACGAACCCTGGATTTATGACTGCTTCATTATATTAATTGGAATATTTCTTGTCAAATTATATTTTATAAGGCGTAATTTCTGAAATAAATTATTTTAATAAAGAGGGCTGTTAACTGGGAGGCGGAGTTTACAAAATCAAATCGATGTAAGGTGATGGGGGGAATAGCCTGCTGCTTTTTAAAGAACCGTTTTATTTGGATTTTCACATTAAATGTTAATATTTACCATCAAAATCCAACCATTTTTGTAAATCGACAACTTCTCCGTATTCTTTATAACTTAATATTTCATCCCTCATTTCCAGCACAGTCCCTTTACTTTTTAAAGTTTGCAAAGCCTTCTTTATTGCCTTCATAGCGGTAAAGAGCGGCAAAGACCAGTAAATAACCATTTTGATTCCTATTTCTTTCCATTCCTCGATACTGAAGTCAGGCTGTTCACAGGGCATGAAAGCATTATCACAGGAAATTATCGGAGATTTTACTTTGTCTACAATTTGCTTGTATTCATCCCTGGTATAAAAATCTCCCAAAAACACCATATCTGCACCGGTCTCTGTATAAATTTTCAGCCTTTTAATAACTTCGCCCATCCCCAATATTTTAGCGTCTGTTCTTGCAATTATTAAAAAATCTTCACTTCTCCGGGCATCCAGCATGGCCCGGAGTTTTTTTACATAATCCTCTGCAGATATGACCCCTTTTCCCGGCAGCGCGCCGCATCTTTTAGGAAAAGTCTGATCTTCGATATGAACTGCGCTAACCCCCGCGGCTTCGAAATCTTTAATTGTTCTCCAGACATTTTTCAGTCCGCCGTATCCTGTATCTGCGTCACAAATAACCGGTTTATTCACTGATTGGACAATTATTCCGGCCCTTCGGGTTATTTCCGTTTCAGCAGTCAAACCAATATCAGGTTTCCCCAAATCACTTGCTTCGACTCCCAGGCCCGAAATATAAACTACATCGAAACCTTCCCTATCTATAATCTCTGCAGAAACCGCATCGTAGGCTCCAGGAGCAATAATAATTTCCTTCTCTTTTATTAATTTCCGTAGATTTTTCAAGACTTATAACCCTCCTGTCTAATGGCTAAGATTTTGAGACGCGGTTTTCACATAAATAAAAGTATTGACAAAACTATACCATAAATATATTGTAATTTCATTACTTATTCAGCGTCAACCAGGCACTTGAGTTATAGAGGCTATG
>SDBT01017244.1_pt1 | contig 11413 bp, 10 predicted proteins | sample 2277101 | NCBI WGS metagenome assembly SDBT01 (sample SAMN10404973, study PRJNA504765) | marine sediment metagenome | isolation source: marine sediment core GS10_PC15, 103 cmbsf | place: Arctic Ocean: Southern Knipovich Ridge | collected 2010 | reverse complement strand
CAGAAACCGTAAATATGCCCCATAGGATCAGGGATTTCTGGATCGCCGGCAGCCCTCCCAGGCATGCTGTCAAAAGATAGAAAAGCCAAAGTCTCCCACTTCAGGCTCTATCACTATATCTGCCATGCCAAAGCAATTCCGGGATAGTTCCTGGTGCATAATATTAAAACTTGTGTCAAGCACTGACTGAACTGACTATACATTTTATCCGGGCCGGGCCCAATCCAATTGTACTTTTGGATACATTTTAGTACACTATTTTTGTCAGGCTTATTTGGTTTTAATATCATCTAAAACCATGCAACAAAATAATTTCACTCATAAAAGCAGGCAGGACCATAGTAAAATAATCCCTGGGAGCAGTACTCTCAAAAAGGCCGTCATGGTTATACCAGCCATTATCCTTTTTATTGCAGTCTCTGGATGCAGTATGGTAAATATGGAAATATTCGGATATAAACTTGGTGAAGGAGACAATACTGCAGCTGTACAGGATCCAGGGATCACGGCAGAAACCGATATTGAAGCAGGAGAACCAGGCGATGAGGCCCAAACAGATGTGTCTGCACTTATCAAGGAACCTGTTTCTGGAGTAGATGGCCCCACAGTAGGCCCTGGTACTGAAGATGAAAATAATTATTATGAAGATATCGATGAATTAAGATCACACTATGCTGATGCCGTAAATGCCTTCCAGGATGAATCTTACTTTGTAGCAGAGTATTCCTTAAACAGGATAAAAGACAGGTATATCATCCTGCAGGACCATGTTTTTTATTATCTGGCAAAAAGCCTGCTGCTGCAGGAAAAATATGATCTCTCAGAGGAGTATTACCTGAAGATAATCCAGGATTTTCCGGATAGCATATGGATAGAACAAGCCCGGCTGGAGTACGGGGACCTGTTTTTCATAAAAGAGGACTATGTAAACGCTGAAGAGAAATATATACTTTTTCTTGAAGCTTTCCCTGGATCCCAATATATTCCTTACAGCTATTTTCAGCTTGCAGCCTGCCAGGAAAAAAATGGAAAAATCGATGAGGCTTTTGAAAGCTATAAAAAGATATGGTTTGAGTTTCCAGAACATGAGTATGCAGATACTGCATATGAGAATATGGAAAGGCTTGTCCTGGAAAACACACTTCCTGCATTTGTCCCCACAGCTGAAGAGGTCTTTTCAAGAGGGGAAAAGTTTTTTGAAAATTATCAATACAATAATGCTATTTCAGAATTAAATAAAATACTTGCCGGAGACTATCCTGAAAGCCTTTCCACCGAATTCCATTCTAAAATACTTTTTAAACTTGGCATGAGCTATTACAATCTGCGTGATTACGGGCAGTCAAGGGATTATCTTTCCTCATGTTATGAAAAATCCAGCAGCAGCAGTGTGGCTGATGACAGCCTCTATTATAGGGGCAGGGCACTTACAAATCTTGACCGGGGCGATGACGCCATATCATATTACCAGAAACTACTATCAGATTTTCCAGGCAGCAATTTTGCTGATGATGCCCTTTACAGGACAGGGAGGATCTATTCCATAAGAGGGGATGCACAAAATGCCATAAATAGTTTCCAGAAGATCTTTGACTCCTATCCCGATGGGGACAAGCTTGCAGATGCTTTATGGGAGCTTGGATGGATACAATATAAGTCTGGAAGTTATTCGGATGCAAAAACAACTTTTTCAAATATGGCTTCTTCTTTTAAGGGAAGCTCTCTTGGAGAAAAGGGCCTTTTCTGGCAGGCAAAATGTTATCAGAAGCTTGGAGAGGATGACAGGGCCAAAGAGCTGTACAGGAATATTGTTGACCTGAAAGCATACTCTTATTATACATTTGCTGCAAGGGACCTCCTTTTAAGCGCTGGTGAAGATGTCCAGATCCCTGCAGTCAACCAGGACCTGAACCCTGAAAGCCTGTTTGTAGAAGAGATCATCCCGGATGTCTTCAGCAACCTGAACGATGGGAATCTAAAGATCAATGGGCAGATGGACCATATAGCCAGGGCGCTTGAGCTCATGAAAATGGAGTTCTATACTAGTGCCTCCCTGGAAGTCGAAGCAGGCAGCAGCCAGTTGGAGAGCAATCCGACAAGGGTCCTGGAAATTGCAACTCTTTTTTTCCGGTCACAGGATTATGCCAGCTCCATTAAGATCCTATATAAGAATTCCAGTAAATTAAAAAATACTGAACAGGCATATATAGACTATTCTTACTTCCTGTCCTATCCTTATGGATACGGAGAATATATAGACAAATACGGCAGCCAGTATGGACTCGATCCGCTGTTTACGCTTGCAGTTATAAGGCAGGAAAGCAATTTTCAACCCGGAGTCGGTTCTTATGCAGGAGCGCAGGGACTTATGCAGGTCATGCCGGCTACCGGAAGATCCATTGCCAGTCAGATCGGAATATCGGATTATTCGGACTCCATGCTCCTTGATCCGGATATAAGCATCAAAATGGGGTCATATTATTTAAGGCAGCAGCTGGACACTTTCGACCAGAGCATGGTCTACTGCCTGGGTGCATATAATGGGGGGCCCGGAGCCATGAGCCGGTGGATATCAGACTGGGGTGACAAAGACCCTGAGGAATTTATTGAGTATATTACTTACCTGCAGACCAGGGACTATATAAAGCTTGTACTCCGGAATTACTGGTTTTACCAGATGCTCTATGATTGATAAATATTATATATCTAGAAAATATAATTATAAAAGAACAGAAAATATAAGATCAAAAAACATATTATGCTCACTGACCCTAGTATTATTCCCATAAGAGCTGCCAGCCTTGAAAATTTAAAACTCCTGCTCTTTTCATAATACAATCTTATTTTAAATCTCCTAAGGCCGTTTATACCACAGGTGACCGCCAATATGCTGAGAGTAAGAATGGGTATGCCCATTATGAGCCCCGTATAAACATCCCTCATAAAAAGTGGGAGCTCCCATTCATATAGACGGTTAAAAAGTATCCCGGCATAAAAACTTAATGGTACCGATACTATGCCTGCTATTCCCGAGGCAAATGATGCGATAGAAAATTTCCTGAATATCTCCTTGCTTACTTTATCGGCAATTATTTTTATAAACTTAAGTATTCCCGGCCCGAATTTATTATTTCTAAAGCTTGGTAATATAAAATCTTCCTGAAGTTCCCGGAAAAAATTATCATCCATTACCGCTTCCAGTCCCCGGCCGATCTCAATTCTATCCTGCTTATCCTCTTTTGAGATCAGTAGTAGTATTCCATTATCCTCATCTTCTTTCCCTACCCCGAGTTTATTGAAGAGCTGTAAGGCAAGTTTATCGATTGGCCTGCCTCCCAGCGAGTTTACTGTGATCACTGCTATCTCTATAGTCGTCTTATCCTCAATATTTCTAATTACTTTATCGATTCTTTTAATATATTCAGGTTCAATGATCCCGGCAAGATCACTGACATTATCCTTTATATCTATATTATTAAAATCACTGCCTCTTTTAGAATTATTCATTTTCCCTTTTCCCATGGCGATCAATTGTTTAAAATAATATGTTTTATCGATCTGGCTGTAATAACGGATCTTCAAACAGGGACGCTTACCCTGACCAGCCGCCTGGCTTTTTTAATTCTAACACAAAATATTACTTTTATGACAGGATTAATCCAGCATTTGAAAAACAGGACAGGTATTATCAGATTTCCATATACTGCTCGTCAGGGGATTCGATCTCTATGCCGTATTCATCCAGGATATCTTCTTTCACAAAAATATTACATTCAACTCTTACAGCAAGCGCAATAGCATCTGAAGGCCTGGAGTCTATTGTAATGATATTATTATCCCTGTCCCTTAAATATATAGTGGCATAGAAAATATCATTTCTTAGATCTGATACTACTATATAGTCGATAACGGCACCGAGCTCGCCAAGCAATCCTATTATAAGATCATGGGTCAGGGGGCGGGGAGCTTCTGTGCCCGCCATCTCCAGGGCAATGGAATATGCTTCCGGACTTCCGACCCATATGGGAAGATACCTCTGGCCGTGGGTTTCTTTCAGTAATATGGCCGGCACCATTTTAGCGACATCGATCCTTATCCCCACCAGAGTGACTTTGACCAGATCTTTACTGGCTTCTGTATCTTCACTATCTGCCGCCCTGCCCTCTTTACTCAAACATCCGGTATTTAGTAGTAGGGGCACACAGAGCATAAGGGTAATAAGGACCACTAAAAATAAATATATCCGTCTTTTTTTCACTGTAGATTATTGGGTAATAAATAATAAAACCATTCTTTAATATAATCTGTATATTATTATACCTTCTAAACCAGTTTTAAAAACAAAAGCCACCCTGATATTGTGGCCGCAGAGATTATGGTAGTCAGTATCAGGGCAGATGAAACCAGGTCAGCATCTGATCTATGTTCCCTTGCCATTATAAAAGCTGCAACTGCAAGTGGTGCTGAAAAAAGGATACATATTATATTCCTGTCAAAACTGCTGATCTTAAAAATATAAGTAGAAATAATAAATGCTACGACCGGCAGAAATATTAATTTATTAAAGCTGATATATGAAAGCAATTTAATATTATTCTTCAAATGCACAAATCTAATAGACGCCCCGATAGAAAGCAGTGCAATGGCCACTGCCATTCCCGAAAGGATATCCAGGACACCTATTGCTGTTGTCGGGAGATTAACTTCAAAATAAGAAAAAAGTACCGCCAGCACCACAGCAATTATAAGGGGGTCTGTTATCAGCCCAATAAAAAGCTTCTTCATGCGGGATCCTCCAGGATCTTTTCCGGAAAGCTTAAAAATTACTATTGTAAGTATAATATTGGCCGGGACCAGAAAGGCGACTATCAGGCTGGCTTTGGCCATGGCCAGATCTCCATAAGCCGAAATAATTATTGGAAAAGCTATAAAAGCCATATTGCACCTGAATGAAGCTACGACTATGGCCCCCCTGGTCTTGTTATTTGCTTTGAATGTAAAACTGAGCAAGAAGACTAGGAGTATGAATACAGCATAAGTAGAATAAATGACTTTTATGATATCAATATCAAATATCTCACCAAGTCTATACCTGGTAATGCTTAAAAATAATAAAGCCGGAAGTGCAATATTATAGGCAAGCTTGTTTAAGATCGTTACAGTATCTTCTTTTATTATCTTCTTAAGCCTGATGAAATACCCAAGAGCTATGACTACAAATATAGGAGCAGTGATCTGCAATACTTCCAGCACCATATTTAAAGAATTCATCAGATCCTACCGGCCTCCTGCCTAAAATAATCACATATGGTCACAAGCCCTTCTCTTCTTTCCTTCCCTTTGATGGAACAGGCTATTTTCCTTGCTTCGGATAGATAATGGCTGAGTCTCTGCCTGGCCTTATCTATTGCCCCGGTCACGGATAACATGGCCAGGACCTGTTTCATATCTTCTTCAGAAATAACTTCTTTTTCAAATATAGATCTTATCCTGTTCCTAAACTTACGGCCCTTTAAAGCATATATCAGGGGCAGTGTGATATTTCCCTGCCTGATATCATTTCCAGTGGGTTTGCCGATGCTATTTTTGATCTTACCATTGTCAATATCAAGCAGGTCGTCATTTATCTGAAAGGAGATCCCAAGATATTCTCCAAACCTCTGCATATCCTTGATCTCATTTTCCGGTAAATCAGACAATATTCCCCCAAGAACACAGCTTACTTTAAACAGGGATGAAGTCTTTTCTATTATTTTTTTTAAATACACAGATTCTCCCTGGGTTAGAAGTTTTTTTGTCTTTATCTGGTCAAATTCACCTCTGACCAGGTTCTGCGCTGCCAGCGACATTTCTTCAAGGATCCTTGGATTTTTATACTTGTTCAGCAGGTAAAAAGTATGGGTAAATAGATAATCCCCTACAAACCTTGCAGTATTATTATCATAAATATTGTGTATTGTCTTTTTTCCCCTTCTGAGCATGGATTTATCAATAATATCATCATGTATCAGGGATGCTGTATGGACGATCTCGATTGAGGCTGCAGCTGGAAGCAGAAAGTCTATATTAAAATTTTCCCCTTTGGAACAAATAAAAAAAAGCCCGGGCCTTATTCTTTTTCCCCCGGCCATGAGGGTATTCTTTACAGTTTCCTCCAATATCCCATCAAGCCCTTTTGAAAAACGGGCCAGATACTCTTCCAGGCGCCTTAGATCATCCCTGATAAAGGCAAAGATGTTTTTTTTACTGTTGACTTTCATGTCTTATTAGAACACCGTGCCTAATGTAGCCTGGCCAGTGAACTTTTCATTATTTTAAACCAATTAAATCTTCTGTTGGAAAATGGGAATTCCAACTCTCTCTTTTCACAGACTGTGGACATGCTGTATTTATCGATCTTATCTTTCAAGCCGGCCAGTTTTGCATCCCTTGCCGCCGGATCCTTTATCTTCATAATAGAATCGATTTCCCCCATGATCTTAATGGCCATATGGATCCTGTTTTCATTTTCCTCCATGACTTTTTTACTGATCCCTCCGGCCCTGCCTTTTAACCTGTTCAATCCCAGGGCAGCCCGGTAAGTCGAATCCACAAGATCATCCGTGCTTATGGAATTGCTTTCATAATTCAGTATATATTTCCAGGACGGCATTGTGATCGCCTCTATGTGGTCCTTCAGGCTTTTTCTTAGAAGTTTATAGCCAAATTTTTCCGGATCATCAAATGCCCTGCTTCCCGGATCAAGAAATGGTGCCATGGGGGAAATAAATGGCATGAACCGCCTGTCCCAATCCAGCCTTTTATAAATAGACTCGCAAAAATCAACTGTATCGAGGATCGAGCCTTTGTCCTGCCCTGGAAGGCCGGTCATAAAATAAAGGTCAAATCTGAGTGCTCCTTTGGCCAGTGCATATTCTATGCAATCTATAAGTCCGTCATTTTTAAATGACTTCCCCATAGTCTTTCTTATTTTCTCATCATGGGAGTCAGGAGATATCTCATAGCAGATATTATCAAATATTTCATGTGCCCGGTCAAAAAACCACTTCCCCGGAGGTTTAAAAAACTCAAAAAATATCTGCATATCCCGCTTCAGGTGTTTGGCATATTTAAAAAATTCCCTGACATAAGCCTCCCCATTATTATTCAGGTCCCCCAGAAGGAAAACAGGGGCATTAATATAATTTTGCAGGGCCCCTATTTCTTCAACCAGTTTTTTTGGGTCCCTGAATGCCGGCTTGCTGCGGTTAGAAAACTTTCTGAAGGCATATTTTGACCCGCCGCAGCCGGAGCAATTACAGTTGCATCCTCTTATGACCGGAATGGTAGTGATAGGATACCTGAACCAATCACTAAACGGCATGATGCTTCTAATATCCCTGTATCTTAATACCTCCTTGAACATCAACCTGTAATCAAAATCGATTTCCTCCAGATCCTCGGAAATATTGGTAATAGGGTTGTCATATACTTTCCCATTATCTTTCCATACCAGATTGGGTATATTTTTAAAATCTTTATGGGCCTTATTTTTAACTGCAGTGATCAATCTATTTAATGGTTCTTCGGTTGAATCACCCCGTATTATAAAATCAACTTCGCTGAATTCAATAAGTTCTCTCCAATAATATGATGCTGAAAACCCGCCAAAGATCACCGGGATCCCTGGATGATATTTTTTTATAATTTTTGCTATTTCTATAGAGCCCTGGCAGTGAGGGAGCCAGTGCAGGTCGATGCCAAAAGCGGCGGGTCTTAGTTTTCTTATATATTTTTCAGCATCAAACTTTTTATCTGAATACATCAGGTGTGCCAGATTCACTATCCTGACACTAAGGCCCCTCCTGGAAAGATAGTTGGCCATGGTAAGAAATCCAATTGGATACATCTCAAATATGGGAGTCGAAGGGACAAGGTCGCTCATAGGCCCGAACATTATGCTTTTTTTCCTAAAATCATAAACGCTTGGCCCATGTAGCAATACTAAATCAGTTTTCATCAGAGTGATCCGTTCCTGTGATCAATTAAAATTACTTCTTTATACTATCGATTAAATCCCTGAAATTATCTGCCAGCCATCTGGATTTAAGTTCCGATATAATATCACTTAACCTGCTATTAATAAAATCAATTTTACCGGTAAAATATTCCATATCTGCGGCTGTATGGGATACGGGAGGGATAGAATTGAAGTAATATTTTATATCATAGTAAGACTTTAAAGTCACAATATTATCAATGATCTTATTTGATACATCTTTATGGCCGGAAATATTATCCGGATCAAAAATATTATTGCCTATTTCAAATGAAGTCTTAAAAAGAGAATTTACACCCATAAACAGGTCCCTGTCTTCTTTGATGACTTTAGGCCTGAGAGAAGTACTGCAGGCAGATCTTGATAATTTTTGGTGCAGCTCCAGCCTTTTCATGTGGGTTATCTTTAGTGATCTGAGTATCTCATCAAATACCAGGTGATCCTTAAATCCCAGAAGGTAAATAACTGCCCGGGAATAAAAGATATCCCCAAAAAGTAGATCCAGGTTGTATTTCTTATCTTCTCTTTCTGTATTTGCTTTTACCAGATAAGCATTGGCCTCATCTGTACAATAATAATGAAAAGTGATCCCCAGAGAAAGAAGCTCTACTCCGGCAAGAAGATTTTTGATCCTTTCTATATTTTCCACTCTGGCAAGATCTTTGGAGTTCTCAAAACCAAAACTCCCAAATATTAACAAGCTTTTCGAATATATAAAACCAGAATTTTGGAATCTCTTTATATCATACGGGAAAAAAGATGAGATATGCTTTATTTCACGGCCGATCAGCTGTTTGACCTGGCTGATTATCTTTGCTGTATTATCTATACCACTAATTACTTTTCCTTTTATTAAATACTACTTATGCGGTGCCTTCACTCCCTGAATAGCCCCGGGCTCCTAAAATAGGCCATGATCCTGATACCTATGGTTGAAAATGACCTGGCCCTGCAAAAAATTCTTTTCAGGATACTTCTGTCCAGATTTCTATGGTATCCATATAATATTTAGTGTCAAGGGCTATTAAATAATAAGGTTCCGGGTCCCGGGCCCCCATCGATTACGATCAATGATCAAATTTACCCTTAATTTTATTTTATTTTTAATATACTATATCTACAGATGAAAGAAAGAATAAAAAAATTTAGATACCGCAAGATCCTTAGCTACAGGTATTTTATTTTTGTTGCCCTCATTATAGCTGTCCTGCAGTTCTGGCTCTTAAGATCTTTTTATACTGAACAGGTGTTCAAGCTGCCTGATGACCTTTTTGCTTCACAAAAAGATTATCCAGTATCAGAACTTACCTTAAACATACCCGATGACCCAGGGCCCGAAGACTCCCTGGATGGTAATTCAGATGCCGGGGGCCAGGGGACCCAGGAAGATATAGAAAGCGGGGATATGGAAACCAATAATTCTTCATTGACCGAAGGCCTTGATCTTGCCGAGGTCCAGAAAAAGATTGTAATAAAAATCCTGGGCCTTTTGGAGGAAGACATTATATACGGGTATGAGACATTTCCTGAGACCGGATATCCCACTAATAATGTATGGATATCTACAGATGTCATATCTGTTACACTGAATGAATGCGGATACGATCTTATGGAATTGATAAACCGGGATATGATCGATCACAAAGAAGATTATCCAATGGATATAAAGGGCAGGAAGACTCCTGTTAAATTTATTGATTTCAGGGACGTTTTTTTCCAGGAGCAGTTTTTCAAGCGCAATGCACTGGAATTGCCCCTGGAATTTGATCAGGCCAGCGGAGACAATGATATATTATGGCAGGCAGGAGATATTGTTTATTTCCAGTTTGATGAGGACAATCCCTATAAGGACCTGGGTGGATTTATTTCTTCCCACAAAAATGAAGACGGGATCCCCCTGGTCATCATGCTTTCAGGAGAATTTGGAAAAGTCGCTGAAGTGGATAAACTTCTTGAGTATGTAATTGTGGGGCATTTCCGCTATCCGCCCCCTGAAGTCGAATAGATCAGGAGATATCTTTTTTAACACCGGCGACTTCTAATTCTTTAAAAAAAGAAATGGGTTAAAATCAGTCTTATGATCAAAATAATCCACGTTTTCGGTTCTTTTCAGCATGTTTATGACCTTATAGGTAAGAGGAGTGAATACTACTTCAAGCAGTACTTTAAAAACATAATTGGAAACTATAATAGTCAAGATCAGGCTATTAGGATAAACACCGAAAAAAGCAATAAATACAAAGATCAGGGTGTCTATTCCCTGGCCCACAACAGTCGAACTGATCGTCCTGGCAGCCAGCCATTTGCCTCCGGTAGCCACTTTCATCCTTGCCAGGATATAGGAATTAGAAAACTCTCCTGCAAAATATGCTATTAGTGAAGCGGCCACGATCCTCGGGGCCTGGCCCAGAATAGCCATATATGCTTCCTGAAGCTCCCAGCCCTGGGCAGGTCTTATAAGGCCTACCAATGCCAATACAACAGACATGAGCAGGGCACACAGGAATCCTATCCAGATCGCTTTTCTGCTTTTTCTATAGCCGTAGACCTCGGTCAGTATGTCTCCAAAAATGTAGGAAAGTGGAAAAAGGATCGTGCCACCGTCAAAAGTAAACCTCCAGATCTGGACGATCTTTGTTGAAGCTATATTTGATATCAACAGTACTGCTACAAATAAGCCGACGATTATATCAAAATACCTGTAATTTTTTCCTACCGGCCCTTTCATAAAGAATTTGATTGTAATGATTTTGGTAATCCGAAAAGATATAATAAAACAATTATTATGAATTTTCAATTCACATAATATCTTTGTTTTGAAATCATGGCATATATTAGGTTATAATGATGATGAGAAAATAATTTGTTTTTATCTATATATTGACTGGGGGTAAATATGGAAGAGGATAGAAAATTTGAGAAAAAAGACCTTGGTTATATTATTGGTGGAGCTGCCTTAGGCGCTATTGCCGGCTATATTGTAAAAAGGGTCGGTATTAAAAATATTATAAGTATGTTAAAACAGAAAGATATCATTCCGCCTTCGGTTTCCAATATAATCAAGGAATTTTCTTCCAAAAAAGGATCTGAGGAGTAGGATAAATAAATATAAGGGTCCTGGGATCATTTATTACCATGGTCCCCGGGATTTAATTATTATTTATAAAATCATTTATACTTTACTTCTCTCAACCTGGGAGAATCAAACCATGATCCGGATACCCGATAAGTGCCGTCCCGGGATCCGGTAATCACTATTTTAAACTCGACCTCTCCTTCCTCACCGGTATAGCTTGCCCTGTAAACGATCACATCCATTCCATTCTGGACAATATTATATGAGTGCTCCTTGGAGCCTGGCTCATAATATCCAAT
>SDBT01017243.1_pt1 | contig 11413 bp, 24 predicted proteins | sample 2277101 | NCBI WGS metagenome assembly SDBT01 (sample SAMN10404973, study PRJNA504765) | marine sediment metagenome | isolation source: marine sediment core GS10_PC15, 103 cmbsf | place: Arctic Ocean: Southern Knipovich Ridge | collected 2010 | reverse complement strand
GGTGAGTATGAGCCTCGACTTGCGGACCTGGCCCCGAAGATGCTCGGCTTCGACGCAGCCGCTCTCACGAAGCTAGACGAATTGGTGAACGCTACTGAACATGGGGCGTTTGGCGCGCCAGACGAAAAGAAGGCGCTGCACAAATGGGTACTGGCCAATCAAACGAGTGTCGAATATCCACTTCAATCACCCGCAGTAATTTGTGGTGAAGGACATCTCGACGATGGTGCATTGCTCGAACGGATTATCCCCGTCGAACTTAGTCCGAATCACTTAAATGATTCACGTCGTGAGGCATTGGGAACTTTAGATGAAATAAAACTTCAGCAGTTCGGGCATATGTTTATTCCGTTTATTCTCGGTACGAACTTCGATTCTGAAATCAAAAAGGCTGTCGAATTAACCCACGAATTAATAGACCTTGACGGTGTACCCGATCGCATCAGAAAAAATCTTTATTGTATGGCGTTCGGATTTTGTCAATTCATTCGGTTCGGCGTGGAATTCTGTTTTATGTCAGCCGTCGATGGAGAGTCGGCAAAGTATTTACTCGGCAAGGGATTGACCAATGCCAAGAATTTGATATGCGGTGTCGAAGGCGGCATCGAAAGTAATACCGCGAAAAACGGATTCGATATTCTAATCGAAGATTTTGCAACGATGGAACACGCGGGGGATTTAGAATACGGTATTCATTACGTCGTTAGACCAAATACGGGTGATGTCGCAATCCATTGGCGTAGCGCATTTGCAAAATATGGAATGTTTCATCGCATGACCCAATCAACCGCCGAACTGCTTGACGCAAAAGCATATCGGCGCATGTTTAAAGAAAACCATGCAACCGATGGGTACGTTCTTGGCTCTAATCAAGTAGCTCGATTTAATGGCATTATTAAAAAGTGTCTAATACTCTCGCCCGCAAAAGCAAAGGAAGCGGGTTTGGACATCGATGATTTCTTCTCACACGCTGATGCAGAAACCATTGATGATAGCGATTCATTTTGACGCATTGCCAAAAAGGTAGCAAGTTACCACTTGTAACTTTTCTTGTTACCTCCGAAAAAAACAGTGGTAGCCTACATTTGCCCTAAAATGTTACCTTGTTACCTATATATAATATAATAAGATATATATTATATATAGAGAGAGAAAAGAGGAGGGATTAGGACTATAAATATCTGCCTCTCTACCCCTTGAAAAAAAGGTAACAAGGTAACATTTGCCCAACCGTAGATATAGGTTGCTAGAATGGGGTAACGTAAAAAGGTAACGCAGGTAACGTGTTACCTTTTTAGTAACGCGGGAGGCATAAAATGAGAGTAACATGGGAAAGCTACGACCAATATCTCAATTCACCCGAATGGGCAAAAATACGACAAGCGGTTTTTGAGCGCGATTTTTATACATGTCAGCATTGCTATGGAATCGCGGAGGTGGTTCATCATTTAACCTATGTGCGTCAATACCACGAACTGCTTGAAGATTTGATTTCGTTATGCCGTGATTGTCATTGGGATTGCCATAAAGGTGATAAGCGCAATGTGGTTGCGGATTTACAATCAGCGTATGAATATCACCAAAGGAGAATAGCATGAAGCATAAACTTGAATTCGGAAACCTAGAGCAAATCGAGATGGTGAAAAAAAGCATCAAGAGGTGTCAGTTTGAGGATATGGCATATAGCGATAAAGTCATGGCTGAATATGTGGAATTCTATGCTAATGGTTCAGTCGGTATTCTTTGGGACGGCATGGAATCAAATTACGGTTCAATTGATGATGCTATCGAAGATTTGGAAGAAATGATTGATACCGAATGGGAGGAGTGTTGAAATGAGACTCCAATTCGGAAATAGCGAACATATCGCAAAGAACAAAGAGAAACCGAAACCCGTTAATCCGATGATAGCCTTTCACGGTAAGGCTGAGGGTTTTTTCTCATGCCGAGAGTGCGAATGGATTACGCGCGAAAATTACGGCAAGAAAACCTATTACAAATGTGATAAGCGGGGTTATAGTCGCGGCGCGGGTACAGACCACCGTATGAATTGGGATGCGTGTGGGTTATTTGAGTATCGCATAGAAAAAGAAATGATTACACTTGACGGAGAGAGGTATTAAAAATGGAATTGACGAAAACCCAACAAGACTTTCTCCAACTTGCTAATGACGAAGATAACGAGTGGGATGGTTGGTTTAATCGCAAAGATGTTTTTAATAAGACTTGTGATTTTATGCCGTATACGGTGGGCTTGTCTCTTTATCGAAAAGGGTTACTTGAAACTGATCCACAAAATCATCTAAGCGGCCATGATTTATCATTTAGGATAACCGAGAAAGGACGGAGAATAATCAATGAAACTGATAATCCCATGCGCGGGACGCGGTACAAGACTCTCACCATTAACCGATAATTGTCCGAAAGGGCTTGTCAAATTGCATGGCAACCCGATAATGGATTACATCCTTGCACCGCTAAAACCTTATGTGAGCGAGTATATTTTCGTTGTATCATACGATTCAGCACGCCACTATAAGAAATATGCCAAAAACAATAATCTTCATCCGCATCAATTCTTTATCCAAAAATCACGGCGTGGTCTTGGTGATGCTGTTTTACAAGCAAAGCATGCAATTGATTGGTATGACCCGATATTGATTGTGAATGATGACACCATTTTAGCGATGAACGTCGGCAATCTTATTAGCCAACCGCATTCGGCACTTGCAGTTAGTCAAGTCAATAACCCAAAGGATTATGGGGTCGTCGAAACCGATGGCGAATTCATTACCCAAATAATCGAAAAACCTGAAAAACCGCGAACCAACCTTGTCGTCGCGGGGCTTTACTATATTGCTATGCCCTATATGCTGATAACCGCGCTCGAATCAATTCAGACAAGTCACGGGCGACGGGAAATCGAATACAGTCTGACTGACGCACTTCAGCTAATGATTTCGATGGGTCATAAGTTCCGAGCCGTATCCGTTGACGATTGGTTGGATTGTGGTACGTTAGAAGGTCTTGAATTCGCAAAGGAGTCGTACAATGAAATCGCAGACGATTAGCGCAATTCGAGCATGTGAAATGTTACGCATTCCTCAATCCACGTTCGCATCGTGGGTTGAGTCGGAATTGATAATACCCGAAGAAATGGGCGTTGGTAGTGCGCGAACAATATTTAGCACTACCGACTTTATTGAAATGAATCTGATAAAGTACCTTAAAGCGAAAGGGTTTTCAACACAGAAATGCCGATGGGTACTCGAAAGAATTCGAGCCGTTGACCATCAAGTGCATTCAGATTATTTTCTAACCGATGGGCGTGGTATCTTCCTAAAGGTTGATGACCATTTTGTTTTGCACGATAAACTGATTTGCGTTAATTGGGCGAATTTATGCAGATTCTGCTTAGAAATCATTACAAGTGAAAAAACATTAAAAAAGATATAGCATAACCATATATGTATATGGTATAATAGCTTCTACTATGATGTACCAATCGAGCAAGTCGAAAACCGAAAAAAAGAAGCAAACCAACATTCTTATTGAGCCGTCTTTGTGGCGAGAAATAAAGAGCATCGCTAATCATCGAGGATTCAGCGGTTCGTCGTTAGTTCGCTCATTAATGGCACAAGAGGTGAAAAATCATGAAATTAGAAACAGTCCTTCACCAAGTATCACGGGAGGGAGCGACATTGACGTTGGCAAATGGGAGCAAAATATGCCCAAAGCCATCGGGTCGCTTAAAAAATGAAACGAAAGAACAGCTGATTTTACATCGTGATGAAATTGTGAAGCGGTTGAAATTTGCACACTTGCCGACCCCGCGCGAAATGGGCGCAATCAGTTATCGGCTTACCAAACTTTCTCCAACGATAGAGATTCGGAAATCCGAGAAACGGTATCAAGGTGATAGGTCACTGCTTCCCTATATGTCAATCGAGAAATATAACGAGTACCAATATAGAGGAGGGGCGACGTGGCGTGATTTGAATGGCGTGTTTACTGATATGGTATATCTTGAGGTGCAGAAATATGGCAAAAACGAAAAAAGCGAAGAATCGAGATAAGATACCGAAATTGAAGAAAACCGATAAACTGTATGCACTTCGTCAATCGTTGGGTCAGCAACGCCGTGAAACGGTAGCCTTTTATTTGAAGCCCAAATTCGTAGGCATTGCCGCACTTTTCGATGATGCGGGGCGTGATTATTATCTGAATTGACAGGGATGTCTATACTACCCCAACCGAAGTTTATAGATAGAGTAATGGTAAAATGATTGATAACCTTTAGTCTTGAGGCTCTACGAATGATTGATGAAATTGTTGATGTAAGAAAGCTTGGTAACCATGCAGACGATATACCAAAGGGTAAAGCCATCTATTTTCAAGCATCGCGTGATAAAGAGGCGTGGTATGAGATGGGCAACTTTATTATACAGGGCGATGGCAAACTCGCTGATTTCGTTCGACATGAATGGCCCGCGATGGACATCGACCGACATGCCAATGTTGATTGTAAAGGCATTAGTTATATCAAAATGAGAGAGATTAAATGAAACGTCTTGACGCTTTAATCAGTATGGGCATCACCGCCATATCGGGAATGATAATGAGCGGCATAATTTCGCGTTTGCTTGCCCTACCGACTTGGCTTATTTGGGTTTGTATAATTATAAGCGGTATAGTGGGAAGTGGAATATCTGCCCTTTTCTATGGAGCATCTACCAATGAGTAACGACGCATCAAAAAATATCGGCTTAAATTGGACGAAGTCCGAAATTGAACCGCCGTCAGCACCCGCAACACAAAATGTTAGTCACCAAAGCGACATCTATCACAATTGGAAAACGCGGGAAGTCGATGACGATTTGGAAAGAATGCAACACTCTCGATACCGCTCCTCGATGTCAACACTTGATTTTGATGATTATTCTGCAAGGCAGACTTCATCAGCTACGGGTATTCGTCACGTTGGGATTGTCGAAGAACCGCAAAATGAACAAAAGGCATGGGATTATATGAGGTATGACAATGTTGTGTGGAGCGAGGACGCAAAGGTGCAATATCCCCAAAAATACATTCGTACCTTGATGGGGCTTAAACAACCCACACCCGAACTCCTCAAAGAGTTGGCAGAACTAGCAAAGACAGATGATTATCAGCGGGTTTTGCTTGCAGATCGTAATGAATCCACCAAAGTCAAGAATATCTCAGTTGTTGCAAATGATGTCCATGACGACCTTCGAGAAATATCGCACGGCATCAAGAAGCGAAAATCGTGGGTCATGTGGGGTATTCTTATATTCCTTTGCGTCATGGGATTCGCGTTTAACGATGGTACAATGTTAAGTCATGAGGTTGGACGACTTGTTGAGGGATTCATCAATGCGACAGTGTTTTGTGCAATCATGTCAATCATTGCGAAGGTGAGCAGAAATAACCATGAGTGAATTCAAAGAACGGGCGCAAGCGGTAGCCGATGAAATAGTCGAAATGTTAGACGGAAAGAATTCCGATTATGGACAGAATAATATCACGGAATTCGGAATGCATGGTATTCTTGTTAGAGCCAATGATAAAATGGCTCGTCTAAAAAATCTGAGATATTTAACGGTTAACGAAAAACCAAAAATCAATGAGACGCTTAACGATACATGGGCTGACCTTGCGGGCTATGCTATTATTGCATTGATGTTGCGAAAAGGAACATTTACCGACGGGAACAATTAATCCTCGAAAGGAAGTGGAAATAATGACTCAAACACAACAACAATCCCCAAAGCAACATGAACGGGATATAAACCGCTCAAGGGACTTCCTTACTGAAGAATGTTTGAATATGGGAACAAACGCCCAAAACGATTTCATCGAGCTATGCAAAAAACAGGGGTGGAAAGTCACTCGCACAAAGGCCGACGAACGGTCAGCGACCTATATTCAGATGTATGTCCAACGCGAAGGGGGATTCAAGTTAGATTCGGGGCAGAAAGAGGTTGTATCCGTCAAGGTACGCTCGATGACAAAACTTAAACGCGCAAATAAATTGCCACAAGACCGATGGGTGTGTATCGAATTGCACGGCGCGGAAAAGGACGAAGCTGGTTGGCTCGTAGGCGGCCGATGGGATTTGTTAGCTGTCCAATATCGGCGTGGTTTTATAATGGTCGAACGGTATAAACTAATCGAATTGATTAGCAGATGTGTTGATCGGAAATCAGCGAGTAAACACCCCGAAGATTCAAAATATATTCTATACGGCAGAAAGCATCGGTGCGATGTTATCACCCATATTCGGCGTGAACTACTAAACTATATTCTAATGGGGACGGTGTTTTATCCCGAACCGCTTGAAAATGTCGAAGATGATATTGGATAAGACCCGCGAAAAGTTTGAAGAACAAGAGGAAATCAATGCAATATATCTGCGAGAATTACGAATACAAAAAAGCAGATTAATTATTGAACTTAAAATCATACGTCAGAAATGGCGTACCCTCTTAAAGGAAATCAAAATCTTAGAAAATACAAAGCGAAAAATGTTACCATGAACGTTATCTCAGCGGTTGATAAAAACCAAACGCAACTTGTTCAAATCTTTCGTCAGTTTGGGGCGTCGGTATTGCACCTCCATCAAGTAGGGGAAGGGTGTCCCGATTTGTTGATTGGCTATCGTGGGAAGAATTTTCTTGTCGAGATTAAAACGGCGAAGGGGAAGCTTCGAGATAGTCAAACGGAATTCATCAGAAAATGGCGCGGTAAACCCCCTGTAGTTGTTCGTAATCGTGAAGATATTATAGATCTACTTCAGTCAGCGAGGGAATAAATGGCATATTACGGATTTGAATCAAGAAAACATCATCGCAAAAGATGGCGAGTCATTAGCCCTGACAGACTCACTAACGAAATCGTAGACGACCTTCCGAAATTCTGTTTTGAAAATAAGTTAAATGCCCAACGCATGAGAGCCGTTGCACGCGGCGAACAGAACGATCATTTAGGTTGGAAATGCGAAAAGGTCGAAGGGGGTATACTGAAATGAGTTCTCAACTAACTGCGTGGTCTATTGAGTGGATAATCGTTTATGTTGCATTGCCAACTATTGCTTCTTATATGGTTGTGGCCATTATCTTGGCGAGAATAAGGAGGCGCAAATGAAATGTGTCAAAAACAAGTTATCGGGTCGGATAACAAGAGAGGCTGACAATAAAGCGCACCTGTTGGTGTCAGCCGATACGCATTATTTCGTCAATAAACAAGCTGAACAACATTATGCAGTTGAACGTCTGAAAGTTGCAAAAAAGGCGTTTTTAGGATACCGTATAATGGCAGCTAAAACGAAGTGAGGTGTTAAGAAATCGTGAACGATAAAATTCGTACTGCGAAGCTGAATATCTTTCAACGAAGTTTCATAGCAATAGTTTTCGCATTAATGTTGTGTCTCGGGGTTGCTTTGGGTGTATTGCTTGATGAACCATTGCAACCGCTATTAGTAGAAATCACCCTTGCAACCGCGCCTGTTGGTATGACGCAAGACCAAATCGATATGCACAATGATTATCAATCGGCACTCGCTTCAAGTTATTATTACGAGGAAGGTTGCGATTCTGATTGTACCATATGATTCCCAAAAGATTAGTAGTTTGCTAATCAAATAGGGGATTAACCGAACATAGTCCCTGTTACGACTTATGACGGCAACGGCGCAAGGTTCGTTCCTATGAACGTGAAATCCTTGAAGCCGACTGCCAACTTTAGAAACCACAAACTATTAGTTTTATCTTTTCTCCTTGATGGGTTATGGGTCGCTGTTTGAGTGACGGCGACCCACTTATAAAATGGAGGGGTGAACCGCAATGAAAAATATAGAAAAACTTGCATATGAAATAAACAAATTGACAGACACATTTATTTCAGCCGCTTATGAAATGGGCAGATTCATAGAAGCACTTGCACTTGAGGAAACCGAACAGGCATTGCGGGAAAAGGAGCATGGGCAATGATAGTCGGTGGCTACGCATTGGATTTGTATTGCGAAAATGAAAATGATTCAAAATATACGCATCAATACAATGAATTTCCGCATAGATATGCCTACGAATTAGGTTCAACTTGCCGCCGTATGGCACGAAAAGATGGTTGGTTACTTAGCCGAAATCGTGCGATTTGTCCGAAATGCCGAAAGAATAAAAAGGAGAAGTCATGAAACAAAACGCGGGTGATATGATGAGGGCGGGTCGCAAGCAATTCAATGAATCCGAACTCAAACGACTTGAAGAAGTGATGGCAGGGAAAAAGCGGCTTAGTTGGAAGCGCCCGAATATGGGTGGCACTGCAATGAGTTCAGTGGTCTCGCTTGAAGAACGGGAGGATTTTAAGGAATTGATGCGTCAAAGGCATGGTGATGTGTCAAAAGCATGGGACAGAATTTCTAGGCAATAGGAGTAAATCAATGTATGATACAGATGAAATATGGGCAATGTTTGAACATAAAAGCGGCAGTAAACAATGGCCGAGTGATGACCCCAAAGATTCTCCAATTGATGATTTCACATGTAAAAAGTGTGGTAAAGTATTTGCACTTCAAATGTATGGAGGCCGCTCGATGCTCAGACCTTCATTTGAAAAATATGCTTATACAGTGCTAGAAAAACACATTTATGCCAAACATGCCGAACATAATAGGGTTACACAACTCATATCAAGAATTGAGGCTTTAGAGGAAAGGCTTTAATAATGGCTAAAGCATGGTTAGGGTTCATCGAGTTTTGTTATATTGTGTTAGGATTGGTTGTGATAAGTTTAGTTAAGGTCTGTTTTGTTCAATTTACATCTTGTGCCTCAAAGCGGGGAAATCCGTAGGCAAGGCAAATAGTTTGAATTAACTTCTCTTTTAAGGAGCGTTAAAAATGATTATCAGTGTACGAATAACGGGCGTTTGTGGACTTCTTCAGCACCGATTCGCCATCGAAAAAATGGGCATCAACGCCCCAACGGGCAAAAAGAAAGTCTACGACCCCGACGAAGAAGCTGAAACGGCAACATATCGCGGTGCAGATGGGAACATATTTTGTCCGTCTACATGGGTGAAGGCGGCGATGTCGAAGGCGGGAACGAAATTCAAGTACGAAGGCCGCACGACTTTCAAAAGTGTTATCCCCGCTTGCGTTCTAATTACACCCGCTCAGATCCCACTACTGAATCCCGAAACTTCAGACATTTACAAGGCATGGGACGAAATCCACACCGAACCCGCCGTTGTCAATCGGGCGCGGATTGTTCGATGGAGACCCCAATGGAATGAATGGGCATTGGAATTTGAAATGGAAAACCTTGACCCCGACATGATTGCCCCCTCAACGCTAAATGACATTCTAGCGAGTGCGGGCAAGTTTTACGGTGTCGGTGATAGGCGTCCCGATTATGGACGATTCCATGTGACTAAATTTGAAGTCCAACACGAACAGCCAATGGAGAAAGCCGCGTGAGTAACGCATATCAACGACTCAAGTACCGACAATCTAAACGTCGGTGCTTGAATTATCTTGGCGGCAAAAAATGTTTCAAATGCAAAGAAAGTCATCACCCGTTTGCTGTTTATGACTTTCATCACATCAAAAATTATACAAAGGTATCAGAGGTTTCACGCATGATTGGGCGAGGCGCAAAATGGAATGAATTGCGTATCGAGCTTGATAAATGCGTCATACTCTGTAAAAATTGTCATGCAACACACCACACCACAGAAGATGCCGACTTCCGAAGGGAACTTGGAGCGATACTTCGGGGCCGTTTCCGTGAAGCTACGGGAATTGCTTGAACATGGCTATGGCGAACTGCTTGTCAAAGTACACGATAAGCAGATACGCCAAGTTGAGGTGAATCGGAGGGCGTCAAACTTGGAACAAATAGAACGGCTGTGAAATGGGATGAGTTGGGTTATGTTATGTTTGGTTTTGTTTGGTTTGGTTTTGTTAGGTTAAGTTGAGGCGAGTTCACTCCTTATGCCCCAAAGTTGCTTAAAGCGGTGGAAGGGCTAAAAAATGAGTTGCGTTTAGTTAAGTTGGGTTGAGTTACGTTTAGTTAAGTTAAGGTTATTCCTTATGTCCTAAAGCGGGGAAATCCATGATAGGGCTTATGATTTTTGGGGTTTGTTGTGATGGGATCAGTTCTGTTTGGTTACGTTTTGTTGTGTCGTGTTGAGTTCAGTTGCGTTAAGGTGAGTTCACCCCTTACGCCCCGAAACTGCCTAAAGCGGTGGTAGGGCTTCTTATCTTGATGTGGTGTGGTACGTTACGTTCCGTTGAGTCAAGTTTTGTCAGGGTTCGTTAAGTTGAGGTCAATCTTTATGCTCCAATGTGGGGAAATCCATGATGGGGCAACTCAAAATCCGTTGTGGTGAGTTCCGTTGAGTTGCGGTCTGTTAAGGTGCGGCATGGTATGGTGAGGTGTGTTCCGTTAGGGTCACCCCTTATGCTCCAAGACGGGGAAATCCGTGGAGGGGCTTGAAATTAAGTTCGGTTGAGGTCAGTTGGTGTCAGTTGCGTTGAGTCGAGTCACGTTGAGTTGCGTTATGTTGAGTTGAGGTTATCCCTTATGCCCCAAAGTTGCCTAAAACGGTGATGGGGCTTGAAATATAATGGTCAGTTTTGATATGTTGGGTTGCGATTCGTTGTGGCATGGTGAGTTAAGGTATGGCGAGTTCCGTTGAGTTAAGGTTGATTTTTACTAAAAAGGCAAGGAATAAATGAGCAAAGCATGGGAAAAAATCGAGGGTGAAACCAACGCGCAATGGACGGCATTTCAAGCATGGCTTAATAGTGACTTGCCTCGAAATATCGACAAGGCTTATCGCATACAAAACCACCATGGCAACAACACTTCTAAGCGCGCACAGAAATACTATCGGAATTGGTATCATAAGAATAATTGGCAAGATCGTTCAGATGCCTATGACGCATGGAAGCAAGCCGAAAAAGATAAAGCTGAAATAAAAGCGGCGGCTGATGCTCATAAAGACATGATTAAACGGCACATTAGTTTATTTCAACGCGCCCAATATGTCGTCGCATCTATTCTAGAAAAAACCGAAGCCGATAAACTAGACTCTGACGAAGCAAGGGAATTACTGAAATATGCTCTCAACCTTGTAACCGATGGCGTTGCAGGAGAGCGAATCGCACTTGGCGAACCCTCACAAATCATCGAAGAACGAAGGGAATCAAATGTCAGTGTATCCGCAGTTATTACCACTAAACGTGAAATCTCCGAGTTGGATACAGAAATTGCCGCCGAATTGGAGGCAATCACTCCCCGAATCGACGAAGAAAAAGATTCAATTCCGATTCAAGGAGTCAAAGAGGATTCATAGTTTGCGGTGGAAATATGCGACCCTTCATCACAAAAA
>SDBT01017240.1_pt1 | contig 11414 bp, 6 predicted proteins | sample 2277101 | NCBI WGS metagenome assembly SDBT01 (sample SAMN10404973, study PRJNA504765) | marine sediment metagenome | isolation source: marine sediment core GS10_PC15, 103 cmbsf | place: Arctic Ocean: Southern Knipovich Ridge | collected 2010 | reverse complement strand
CGCGGCGGTGATGCGCGGGCCGATGCTGTTCTGCCTGAGCCCGGCGCGGCAGGCGGATCGGTACCCGATCTTCGGCGGGCGACGAGGCAAGCGCGGCGAGGCGCTTGCGAAGCTGCGCGAGCGCCTGGCCAGGAACGTTGCCGCCCTCGGCGTGCTGGAGCGTGTGCCGGTCGACCTGGCGGATATCGTCGCAGGCGGCCGCGGGTTCGGTTCCGGCAGGGTCGGACATGGCATCGACCCTCGCAACGGCAAACCTACGACCGGCTCGGCCCCGTACATCACGTGCAAGCCCAACGTGTTCATCCCCGTCGCTTCGAAGTTCATCGACGGCGTGGTCGTGCCCGACGGCGGAAAGGACGGCAAGACAGCCGTGCCGGTTACCTCAACGGGGATCAAGCTGACGGGCCTTACCGACACCTCAGCCAAAACGTGGGACTTTTTCAAGCAGGGGCCGGGCTTCAGCCAGAAGCACTTCAAGGTCGGTGACGTCGATTACAGGACCCAGGGCCATTCGATGCTGGCCATCCACGCCAACAAGATAATCACGTTCGACCTGGCCGCGATCCGCAAGGCCACCGGCTACGGGATCATGCGTTTTCGCAGCCGGGTTGGCTACGGCGGCATCGCAAAGGAGGCGACGGTCGATTTCTCGGTCTATGTTGACGGCAAGTTAGGCGTCAAGAACACTCGCATCGCCCGCGCGGGCGTGCCGCTGGACGTGCCGATCGGGCCTACCAAGCGGTTCCTCACCCTCGTGGTCACCGACGCGAACAACGACATAAGCCACGATCAGATCTTCTTCGGCGATCCGCACCTGGTCCCCGAGCCGCCTGGGCGCAAATCCGACGCGGAAAAGGAGCAGCGGCGCCGCCTGCTGGCCGAGCAGGAGGAGCTGAAGAAGGAAATGGCAGCCTTCCTGCCCGTTGCGGAAGTGCTTAAGGGTCTGCGGGTCTATCTGAAGTCGCTGGAGGGGCCTGTTAAGGATGAGACGGTCCGCCCCGGCGGCGTGGCGTGCCGCGTGCGGGCGTGGAGCCCCGGGCGGGATCCAAAGCAGCCCGCCGACTTGGTTCTGCTGCTGACTGAATTCGCCGATCCCGGCGGCGAAGTGACGTACTTTCCGATCACGGCCGCGAGCGTTCAGACGGTCGATGACGAGCTGATTCAACCGGCAAAGTAACAGGCCCGCTGAAGGAAAGGAACCGGTTATGAGCAGGATGTTAGCGGTATGCGTTGTCTGGCTATTTGTTGTGGCCAGTGCCCTCGGAGGAGAAGGTACGAACTTATGGTACCGGCAGCCGGCTGGGAAATGGGTCGAGGCCCTGCCGATGGGCAACGGTCGATTGGGCGCAATGGTCTTCGGCTCGGCCCCCAAGGAAAGGCTCCAGCTGAATGAGGAGAGCCTCTGGGCCGGTGAGCCGGTGGATACTTATCCGGACAACTTCGCCGAGAACCTGCAAAAGCTTCAGAAGCTTGTCCTGGACGGAAAGATTTCCGAGGCGCGGCAGCTCGGTCTGGAGAAGCTCACGAAATCGCCGACCTCCTTCCGCTCCTACGAGCCGCTGGCGGATCTCTGGATTGAGATGGATCATCCGCCGAAGACGGAAGACTACCGGCGCCAGCTCGACCTCCAAACCGGAATCGCCAGTGTGCAATACCGTGTCGGCGACGTCCTGCTAAAGCGCGAGTTTCTGATCTCCGCCGTGGACGATGTGCTGGCCGTGCGGCTCTCAGCCGACAAGGGTAAACTGCCCGACACGACGATTCGCCTGACTCGGAAGAAGGACATGAAGGTGACCGCAGCCGGGCGCAGCGGCCTGCACATGGACGGCCAGATCGTCGACATCGCGGCGCCCAAGGCTCGCGACGACAACCCCGGCGGTTCGGGGCCCGGCGGCCCGCACATGAAGTTCGCGGCGCGCCTCCTCGTCCGGGCCAAAGGTGGGACCGTCAAGCATGACCAGAACACCCTCGTAATCAAGGGGGCCGAGGAAGCGGTTCTCCTGTTCACGGCTGCAACCGACTACAACCTGAACAAGATGAACTACGACCGTTCGATCGATCCTGGAAAGGTGGCGGACGGCATCCTGGCGAAAGTCGCCAACAAGCCGTGGGCCCAGATCCTTCGCGACCACGTGGCCGAGCATCGCTCCTTTTTCGACCGCGTGTCGATTGACCTGGGCAAGGGGAAACAGGACAGCCTTCCCACGGACGAGCGCCGGCGGCTGGCCGGAAAGGATCCCGCCCTTGCAGCCCTTTACTTCCAGTACGGCCGTTACCTGCTGATGTCGAGTGCACGGCGGCCGGGGCGTTTGCCGCCCAACCTCCAGGGAATCTGGAACGACAGGATGTGGGCTCCGTGGGAGGCCGACTATCATCTGAATATCAACCTCCAGATGAACCATTGGCCGGTGGACGTGTGTAACCTTTCGGAGACGATCGGCCCGTTGGCCGGCTGGCTTTCGGGACTTGCTCGCAAGGGCCGGGTATCGGCGCGGAAGCTCTACGGCGCGAACGGATGGGTGTCCTACACCGCGACGAATCCGTTCGGCCGGACGACCCCGAGCGGATCGTCGAAGGGCTCGCAATTCCAGAACGGCGTCCTGGATCCGCTGGCGGGAGCCTGGATGGCCATGGCCCTCTGGCGTCACTACGAGTTCACGCAGGACAAGGAGTTCCTGGCAGCCACGGCCTACCCGATCCTGAAGGGAGCAAGTGAATTCCTCCTGGACTACCTTGTCCAGGACAAGGACGGGCGCCTGGTGATCGTGCCCTCAACGTCGCCCGAGAACTCCTACGTTCATCCCGAGCTCAAGAAGGCGGTGCGGATCACCCGGGGCTCCACCTATCACACTTCGATCGTTCGGGTGGTCTTCGAATCGGTGATCCAGGGATCGAAGATCCTCGGACAGGACCGGGAGTATCGGGCGAAGCTTACCAAGAGCCTGGCCAAGCTGACGCCGCTGCGGATCGGAAGAGACGGCACGATCCAGGAATGGATCGAGGACTACAAGGAGACGCAGCCGACACACCGTCATGTATCCCACCTGATCGGTCTGCATCCGTTCTCGCTGATCACCTCGCAAAACCCCGACTTGTTTGCCGCTGCCCAAAAGACGCTCAAGAAGCGCGGGTTCGGCGGCGACGTCGGCTGGAGTAACGCCTGGAAGGCGTCCTTCTTCGCCCGGCTCCACGACGGGCAGCAGGCCCACGGCTACCTCAACCGCCTCATCGGCCGCAACGCGTTTCCCAACTTGATGGACGCCTGTTGGCCGGGGCGGATATTTCAGATCGACGGCAATTTCGCCGGCACGGCTGCCGTCGCGGAGATGCTGATCCAGAGCCACGACGACCGGCTCCATCTTCTTCCCGCCCTGCCCTCAGCATGGCCCACCGGCCATGTCAGGGGGCTGAAGGCTCGCGGCGGGTTCGTTGTCGATATCGAATGGAAGGACGGAAAGCTCACTCAAGGGTGTATCCAATCGAAGACGGGCAGCCGGTGTCGCCTGCGCAGTAACGTGCCCCTTGTCGTCACGTCAGGTGGGCGGAAGATTAAAACCGCCAGCCCTGAGAAATCGATTCTTGAATTTGCCACAAAGGCGGGCGAAACCTACGACCTTCGCGTGCGATGACCACGGCGACATTGACATGACGAAACACACCACTGGAATAGTGTCACTGCTGATGATTCTCGCAGGCTCCGCTGCATATGCAAAAGAAGTGCCGGATATTCGAACGGTCCGGCAGGACCTGACCACGCCGCGAATGACAAACCATGAGCCCGCTGCGGGGAAACGCGTCAAGCGGGTCGCTCCCGAGTACAAAGGAACGGAAGTCTACCACACGCTGTATCTGCCCACCGACTGGCGGAAAGGGAAGCGCTACCCGATTATCGTCGAATACGCGGGCAACGGCCCCTATCGAAACAGGTTTGGAGATGTCTGCACCGGCAAGGTGGAGGACTGCAACCTCGGATACGGGATCAGCGGAGGCAAGGGCTTCATCTGGGTCTGCCTGCCGTACATCAGCAAGGATCGCAAGCGCAATCAACTGCAATGGTGGGGTGACCTCAAGGCCACCGTCGAATACTGCAAGACCGTTATCCCCCGCATCTGCCGTGAATATGGCGGAGATACATCCGCCGTCTTCCTGGTGGGCTTCTCACGGGGGGCCATCGCCTGCAATTTCATCGGACTGCACGATGACCAGATCGCCTCCCTCTGGCGCGGATTCATCTGCCACAGCCACTACGACGGCGTCAGGAAATGGCGATATCCCGGAAGCGACCGCAAGTCTGCAGCCCAGCGCCTCAATCGCCTCAAGAACAGACCCCAGTTCATCAGTCATGAAGTCTCCGTCGACGAGACAAGGCGCTACCTCAAGAAGGCCTGCCCCGAGGGGAACTTCACTTTTGCCGCACTACCGTATAGGAATCACACCGATTCCTGGGTGCTGAGGGATACTCCGCAGAGAAAAGCCGTGCGCGAATGGCTGCAAAATGTTCTCCAAGGCAAGACCAAGCAGACCGAAGGGCCGCGGGCTTGTGAATCCACCCGACCGGCGGTACACTGCCCGCTTCAGGCCGCGAGAAGCCCTTCCGCGGCAGGAGACCGGGATGAACAGACGCGCGGACGCCCTGCTCACATTCGCTCTCATTTCGTGCGTCGCCGGGTTTGTGGCCGGCGGCTGCGCGGCGCCTGAGGCGAACGGGCCGGCCGTTGCCGTCCGCTGGGAGAACCTGACCGTTACCCCCGCCACGGGCCCCGTCACGCACGTCCTGGTCAGAAATCTGGGCAACAGGACGTACCGCGGCACGATCCGAGTCGTGTGCCCTGCCTCGTGGAAGCTGAACCGCACCAGCGCAAGCGTGACGATACGGCCGCACCAGACCGCCCGCGTGCCGTTCGCCATCGAGCGCGGCACGAACGCTGAATCCAACTCATACCCCGTGCGAATCGAGGTCACCGGCGCGGGGCCCCCGGTGCGGCGAACGCAAACAATCGTCTGCGCCAGCGCGCCGTACTTTAAGCCGCAGATCGACGGCAAGATCGACGACTGGGCCGCCGCCATCCCGGCCACCTTCGTCACCGGCGGCAAGAAGACGATCATCCACACGTACTGGAGCCGCCAGAACCTGTCGCTGCTGGTGGCCGTGGAAGAAACCGCCCTGCATCCGCCGGGATCCCAAGCTGCGGGCGCCGGGGCCGACGCCGTCCAGATTGCCATCTCGCCCCGCAGTGCAAAGACGCCTTCCCACCACGGCGGGTCTGCGACTTCCGCGGGCGCAAAGGCCCAGCGATACGAGTTCCTTCTGGCGGCCGCGGGCAAGCAGCCCGGCGGCAAGTGCTACGCGCTGATCGCGCCGGGTCAGAAGCTCTCACTGGCTCAGAAAGCGCGGCCACTTGCGGGCCTGGAATTGGCGGGCGCCCAGGTGGCGGTCGTTCGCAAAGACGGCGTGACGTACTACGAATGCTCGATTCCGCTAAAGGCGCTTGCCCCGATCCGCGCCGCACCCGGGCGGGAGTTCTGTATGTCGGTCCTCGTGCACGACGGCGACGGGACCGGCCTTCGCGACTGGGGCGAGGCCGCGGGCCTGTGGCCGCAGCAGAGAAGCCGCCTGGCATGGTGCCTGTGGCAGGGCGCGAAATGGCCCGAAGCCCCCCCGTTCGACAACAAGATCGAGTGGGGATTCTGCAGTTCGAAGGACTGAATCCCCGGATTTCCAGCACACAAGGAGAACTTGCCATGACACGCGTATCGGACCCCAAGAGCTTGCTTTGGACGGTTGTTTTTGCGGCGGTTGTCGCTGGTTTGTGCGGCTGCGACGAGCCGGCGAAGATCACGCTGGCTGATTCGTCCAGGGACATCATCTTCCGTGTGGGCGTCTCGGCCGCTGAAGACCCGCTCCAGGCGGGCAAGGCCGCCGCGCAGGCCGCGAAGAAACAGATCGGCGCGGCGCCGCTGAAGGCGGTGATCATCTCGGAGTGCTACGAGGACAAGGACCGCAAGGCGAAGGTGCTGGAAGGCGTCTGCTCCGTACTGGGCAAGGATAACGTCTACGGCGGCTCGTCGTACGGATCGTTCACGCAGGCCGGCGTCATGGTGGATGAATCGGTGACGGTGCTGGCCATTGCCGGCAAGGATATCAACGTGCGGACCGTCTGCCAGGAGAAGATGGGCACGGCGGGCCTGACGCTGGACAAGGATAAGGACAAGCTGTACACCGTGCTTCGCAAGGCGGGCGCGGACCTGGCCGGCAAGCTTGGCAAGAAGGACGACAGCCGCCTGATGATCGTCATCGCGGATGCGCACTCGCCGAAGAACGGCCCGTTGGTGGAGGGCATTCAGCAGAATCTGGGGCCGGGCTTTCCGATGGTCGGGGGTTCGGTGAACAAGAACGCCGGCCAGACGTTCGTGTATTTCCGCGGGCGGATGCTGAACGACTCGGTGGTGGCATTGATGCTGGGCGGCGACTTCAAGGTGGCGCTTGCCGGCAGGCAGGCCAAGGAGAACGCCAAGGTCATCTCCACCGCTCGCGCCGGGGCCGAGGAGGCGTTGCGGCGGCTCGCCAAGGCCAAAGCCAAACCAGCGGCCGTGTTCGCGTTCAACTGCGCCGGGCGCAAGGGCAAGCTGGACAACGTCGCGGAGGAGCTGGCGGCCATGCAGAAGGCCCTGGGCACGGAGCTGGTGCTTTTCGGCACGTACAATGCGGGCGAGATCGGCCCGGCGGACGTTGCTGAGAAGACGCCCGGCGTCCTTTCAAGCGGCATGGGCTGGCACGTCATGTACGGCGTGCTGGGCTGGTAGCGGGTTGCGGGTGATGATTAGGCCGAACGTCGCGGGCAAGACTTGAGGGTTAATCGAATGTTCAAGAAAGCAGTCGCAATATTGATTCTGGCCGGCTTGCTTGCGGTGTGTATCGCATCGCCGGCGCTGGCGGCCGAGTCGGCGGACAAGAAGCAGGACCTGCTGAAGGTAAAACCGGAGGCGCTTAAGAAATGGATGGATATGCGGCTTGGCATGTTTATCTGTTGGGGGCCGGTCTCATTAACGGGGCATGAAATTGGTTGGTCTCGCGGGAAACAGACACCCATAAAGGAGTATGACAATCTTTACAAGCGCTGGAACCCGAAAAACTTTGATGCTGACCAGTGGGTAAAGATCGTTAAGCAGACCGGTGCGCGTTACATAGTGTTTCTTACCAAGCATCACGATGGTTTTTGTCTCTGGGATACAAAGCAGACAGACTACAACGTAATGAACTCGCCGTTCGGGCGCGATGTAACCGGAGAATTGGCGAAGGCCTGCAAAAAAGAGGGGATCGGATTATTTCCTTATTACTCAACCTGTGACTGGCACCATCCGGACTTCCCGGGAACCGGAAGGGCGGGGAAGGTGAAGCGGAAAGTTCATAATCTTGACCGTTACACTGAATACATGGAAGCGCAGAGCAAGGAACTGATCGAAAACTATGGTCCGCTACTGGGACTCTGGTATGATGTCCCCCAGCACTTTGATCGCAAACGGGGTGAGCGAGTCATCCGTTATGTCCGTGGGTTGCAACCGGATATCATTATTAATAATCGTACGGGAGCCCCTGGAGACTTCGATACCCCGGAGCAGCGCCTCGGCAAGTTCCAGCTCACTCGCCCCTGGGAAACTTGCATGACGCTCAACAGCCAGTGGGCCTGGAAACCTAACGACAAGATCAAATCCCTCAAGCAGTGCATCGACGTGCTCGTCACGTGCGCGGTGCGCAACGGGAACCTGGCCCTGAACACCGGCCCCATGCCGGACGGCCGGATCGAGCCGCGGCAGGTGGAGCGATTCCGCGAGATCGGCCGGTGGATGAAGACCTGCGGCGAAAGCATCTACGGCACGCGAGGCGGGCCGTTCGTTGCCAAGACAGCCTGGGGCGGCTCGACGCGCAAGGACAAGACGATATACGTTCACGTGCTGAAGTGGCCGGCGGCTGGGACGCTCACGCTGCCGCCGATCGACCGCAAGATTGTTTCGCATTCGCTGCTGACGGGCGGTAAGGCGAAGGTCGAGCAGGACGGCGACGGTATCACCATCGACGTGGCCGCTGCGGACCGCAATGAGCTCGACACGATTATCAAGCTGGAGCTTGACGGATCGGCGATGGACATCGAGCCGGTCATCATGGTGCCCGCCGCCCTGCGCGGCGCGATCAGCATAGGGAAGAAGGCCACGGCATCGGGCCAGTTTGCCGCCGCATACAGCGCCGCCAAGGCCTTCGACGGTGATGAGTCCACGCGATGGGGTGGCGCACCGGAGTCGAAGTCAGGCTGGCTCGCCGTCGACCTCGGCAAGGAGATGACGTTCAACCGCGTGGTGATTCTCGAGGCCCCCTGGAACCGCGTGCAAAAGTTCCAGCTTCAGTACAGGGACGGCCAGACCTGGAAGACGTTTCACGAGGGCAAGACTCTGGGCAATTTCCGCAAGGACTTCAAGCCCATCACCGCCCGGCACGTCCGGCTGAATATCCTGGAAGCCACCAACGTGGTGACGATCTGGCAGGTCTATCTCATCGCCTCCAAGAGCGGGAAGAAAAAGGGCAGTTGACCGGCGCTGAGCAGGTGCTGCCCGCCTTGACCGCGCCCGGCCAGCCGGCGTGAAAGCTCGGACTGTCGCTTCTCAAGTCAGCCACGGCCTGCTAGTATCCCCGTTCTCCCCTGGGAAGCCGATGGACAATGTCACAGAGCGAAGATGCCCAACACGATCGCGATGTACGGGACGAGGATCACACTGCCCCGACGCCTTCGTTTGGCTGGACGAGCCGACCGTTTCCGTTTCCGCTGCGGGTTATTGTAGGGATTCTGCTCGTAGGAGCAGAGCTGTTCCTGGTTCTTGTCGGAGCCTCGTACTCGTTCCTTTTCATTACACCCCTTGCGGCCATGTTCGCCGTACTGATGGGTGATGTGTGTTGTCCGACTTGGGGCTCCGTTATTGACCTGGAGCACAACAAGGTTTCACGTTGGGACCGCATGCTTGGCTTCCTGAAGCGCATCTCCGAACTGTCTCTAACTGATGTGGCGCATATCCGTGTAGTGTCATCACTGGAGTCGGGATACGGGGGCGGGGGCCTATGGGGCCTTCTGGGCTTGCGAAGAACGCCCGGATCGGACATGTACTTGATCGTGGCTGAAAGCGAGTACGGAGAACAGGTCCTACTGGCCGAGGTTGCCGAAGCGTCCGAGGCACTCGACTGTGCACGCGAGCTTTGCTCCCGGCTGGATGTCGCACTGCTGGACTGCGTTTTTGGAGATGACCGCATCATCGAAACCCGACAGGCCGGCGTGTCCTATACGGAAGGTCTGGCGACCAAACCCGTCAGGGCTTCGACGCCCCCGCTTCCGGCAAGTGCGCGGGGCGTGTACGAGCAGCAGTTGTCCGGTCTGATCGTACACTTGCCGCCGGGGTCGATTGCCCGAAGGAACCTGCTTTGCGTGGCGGGACTGGCCGTGTTGTTCGGCGCAGTGGGGTCCCTGTTTTACTGGTTCCATCGGGGCGTGATGCCTCCTCTCTCTTACGGCGCTGCGGCGGCTGTGCTGTTTGCGTTACTGGCATGCTGCGCGATGCTCAAGTCCTGGCGCCTGGATACGTGGCTGCACGTTGGGCCCGACGAGATTGTCCTGGAACGCAGCAGGGGATCATGGCACGAGTCGCGGGTGATTCCGTCGGACGTGATAACCGACATTGCTATCGTCCGCAACATAGGCCCAATCGACACCGAAGGCGTCTGGCTTGGTCGCGAAGCCCTGGCCATTACGTCGGATGACACCACAATCCCATTCGGAATGGGGATGAACAGCAGTGAACTTCGATGGCTGAAGGAACAAATCGATTGCATCCTGTCCGGAACGAACCCGAAGGACGTGGCGGTTGGGACGACCAGCGGACATGTCGGCCCCAGTAGAGTGCGACAGTTTACAGATACGCGCACGGAGCAACCGACAAGAATTCTGCCCATCTGGGGGGTATCGTCCGGATATCACAAGTCAACGCGTCTGAACACGGGCTACGCGCTGCTCTGGGCTGCGATGGTACTACTCGGCGTTTCGGGGAATCTCTTGTTGTAGCCCACACGCCATCATCGCCGCGGATGGCGCCCCCACTCGTGGGCCTTCTTGGGATCATGCTTCGGATTCTTCTTCGGCATGGCCGCACCGACCGACTTCCGCCAGGCAGCGAGCTTCTGTTGCAGGGCCCTTGCCTTGTCGGGCATCTTTCCCGCCAGGTTGCTCTTTTCGCCGATGTCGTCGGCGAGATTGTAAAGTTCGAGCCGCCCATCCTCGAAGAATTCGATCAGCTTCCAGTCGCCCTGCCGGATCGCGCCGGCCGGCGTGGAGTGGTGATACATCGGGTAGTGCCAGTAGATCGCATCCCGCTTGAACGTGCCGGACTGCTTCAGCAGCGGGACTATGCTTTGCCCGTCGAGCACGTGCTTGGCCTTGGGCTTAGCGCCGGCGATCTCCAGCATGGTCGGGTAGAAGTCGACACTTGTGACCGGCGCGGAGCAGGTGCTGCCCGTCTTGACCGCGCCAGGCCAGCGGACGATCAGCGGCTCGCGGATGCCGCCCTCGTACAACGTGCCCTTCTCGTCGCGAAGCGGCGCGTTGGTCGTGACGATCGGACCGATCTTTCGATAGTGCTGCCGCAGCCCGCCGTTGTCCGAAAAGAAAATCACCACCGTGTTGTCGGTGAGCTTCAGATCGTCAAGCTTCTTCAGGATTCGCCCGACGCCGCGGTCGACGTGCTCGACCATGGCCGCGTACGTCGGGTTGTTGACGCCCGCGGAGGGCTTGGGCTTCTTTGTGTACTTCTCGACGAGCTGCCTGGTGGCCTGCAGCGGGATGTGCACGGCATAATGCATCAGGTACAGGCAGAACGGCTTTGCTCGGTGATCTTCGAGGAACTTCAGTGACCGGTCCGTCAGCGCCGAAGCGAGGTATTTGTCCTTGGGGAGCTTTTGCCAGCCCTTCCCATCCGTGAAGCGGTTGCCGAAATGCCCCCCACCGGAGTAGACCGCCATCTGGTCAAAGCCGTGGTCAACCGGCATATACCCGCGCCCGCCCAGGTGCCACTTGCCGAACGCCCCGCAGATGTAGCCCGCCTCCTTCAGTACTTCGGCGAACGTCACCGTTTCGGTCGGCAGATACTGTGTGCGGTTGATAGGCACGGTAAGCTTCTCGAACGGCCGCCAGTGCCCGGAAATGAAGTCGAGAATCCCCACGCGCGCCGGGTACTGCCCGGCCACGATGCTCGCGCGAGTCGGCGAGCAGACCGGACACGCCGCGTAGGCGTCGGTGAACCTCATGCCCTCGCGCGCGAGGCGGTCGATGTTCGGCGTCTCGTTGAACTTGTTGCCGTAGCAGCCGACGTCCGCCCAGCCC
>SDBT01017239.1_pt1 | contig 11414 bp, 12 predicted proteins | sample 2277101 | NCBI WGS metagenome assembly SDBT01 (sample SAMN10404973, study PRJNA504765) | marine sediment metagenome | isolation source: marine sediment core GS10_PC15, 103 cmbsf | place: Arctic Ocean: Southern Knipovich Ridge | collected 2010 | reverse complement strand
TATCCGCATCTTTCCCTTTGTCGTCCTCATCATCATCGCGGCCAACCTCGCGGCCTTCGGCTACGAGCTCCTCCAGGGAGCAGAAGGGTTCGGCGTCCTGGTGGCCCGGTGGGGGCTCGTTGCCTGCGAGATAACGCAGGGCAAGGACATCGTGCCGGAGCTGCCGGTGTCAGTGTACGTGACCGCGCTCACGTCGATGTTTCTGCATGCCAGCTGGATCCATCTCGTCCTCAACATGCTCTACCTGTGGATATTCGGCAAGAACGTGGAGGGCGCCCTGGGCCACTGCAGGTTCCTGGTGTTTTATCTGCTGTGCGGGCTTTCGGCGGCACTGGTGCACGTTGCTTCCGACCCGCTGTCAGCACGTCCGACCATAGGGGCGAGCGGGGCGGTCTCGGGGCTGATGGGAGCGTACCTTGTGCTGTACCCGAGGTCGAAGGTGCTGACGTTCGTCGTGATACGTTTCTTCCGCCTGCCGGCTGTTGTGGTGCTGCTCACATGGATAGCCGTTCAGTTCTGGTGGGCCGTCCACGGCGGGCAGGAGCAGGTGGCCTGGATAGCCCACATAGGGGGCTTCATCGGCGGACTTCTGATGGTGCCCCTATTCCGCAAGGCCAAGGCAGGGAAGGGCCGTTCTTGAGACCCCCGTGCCCGAGTTTGCGTAGCCCCTTGCCCGAGTTTGCTGCGCAAACTCCACGCTCACCCCATCAGGCTATTAGCAAGGGTGAGCAGGGCAGCCTAGTAAGGTTCATAGCAATGCTGACCGGTTTGCGTAGCAAGACTCAATGGGAAACCCATGAGGTTCAGAGCAGCGTTGCGCCAGGTTCATAGCGACGCTGAGCATTGACAGTGTCGAGGCGGCAGTGCTAGACTGGTTGGACGGGTTGGGAAGGACAGCGGAACGGTAAAGATGAAAGGCGGCTCGAGATGAAGCAGTTGAAACTGGGATTGCCTAAGGGAAGCCTGCAGCAGGCCACGTTCGACATGATGCAGCGTGCGGGGTTCAGCGTCTCGGTGGGGTCGCGTTCCTACTACCCGGACATAGACGACCCGGAACTGGAAGCGATGCTCATCCGTGCCCAGGAGGTGCCGCGGTACGTGGACCACGGCGTTCTGGATGCGGGGATAACGGGACGCGACTGGGTGGTCGAGAGCCGGGCCCGCGTGAGGGAGGTCGAGGAACTGGTCTATGCGAAGCAGGGGCTCAGGCCGGTACGCTGGGTCCTCGCGGTGCCAGCCGGCTCAAGGGTGAAGAGCGTGAAGGACCTGGCCGGCAAGCGCATCGCCACGGAGCTGGTCAACGCTACGAAGGCTTACTTGAAACGTGCGGGAGTGAAGGCAGAGGTGGAGTTTTCCTGGGGTGCGACCGAGGCAAAGGCGCCGGCGCTTGCCGATGCGATCGTCGAGCTGACCGAGACGGGAGGGTCGCTTGCGGCCAACAACCTCCGGATCGTGGAGGTCGTCATGGAGTCTTCAACGGTCCTCATCGCCAACGAGCGTGCGTGGAAGAACAGCTGGAAGAGGACGAAGATAGAGAATCTTGCGCTGCTGCTGCGGGGAGCCCTGGCGGCGTGTTCGAAGGTGGGGCTGAAGATGAACGTCCCGCGGAAGAAGCTCTCATCGGTGCTGGAAGTCCTGCCGGCGATGAAGATGCCGACTGTATCCTCGCTCGCCGGGGAAGACTGGTGCGCGGTGGAGACCATAATGGACGAGGTAACGGTGCGGGACATAATTCCGCGGCTGAAGCGGGCCGGTGCCCGCGCAATAGTCGAGTACCCGCTGAACAAGGTGATATCCTGAAGATTCTGCCCTGTTATGCCATACGGTCCCGGGTGACCCGGGCTGCTGCTGTGGGAGTGCTGGCTGCAGTGGTCGCGGGATGCGCGGGGTCGGTGTACCGCATGGTCGAGTACTGGCAGGGCGCGCCCCCGGGCAGGGAGTACGAGCGGTCAGAGGCGTTTGCCCATTTCCTGTTGGCGGTCGGGAGCGTTCACCGGGGTGACCATGCGGCTGCCGAGAAGCAGTGGCGCAGTGCCGTGGAGGCCGACCCGGAGTCGGGGGAGCTGTACTTCTGGCTCGCGGTCAACAGGTGGAAGCGGGGGTATGCGGACGGCGCAGTCGAGGCGCTTGAGCGGGCCCTGCAGCTTGACCCGGATGCCGAAGAGATCTGGTTTGCGGCCGGGAGGATATACCAGGCGATGGGCAGGGCGGAGGATGCGGTGGAGGCCTTCGTCAGGGGTATGGAGGCAGGCACGGGCGACGACAGGGCCCGCCGGGAGCTGTCGTGGGTCTATGCCGAGCTTGGTCGATGGGAGGATGCGGCAAAGGAGATGGCTGCCCTGGCCCAGGACAACCCGGAGGCGATGGCCCTGCGCTACAGTGCTGCGGGCATGTTCATGAAGGCCGGCAGGACGGAGGAGGCAGTCTTCCAGCTGGAAGCGGTGATAGGGGGCTGGCCTGATTCCGCTGTCGCATACATCCAGCTTGCGCAGATACATCTTGACGACGGCAGCCCGGAACGGGCTATTCGTGTGCTCGGGCGACTGGTGAAGAGCGGTTTCGCCGATGCGAACGTCCACGTCATGCTGGGAGTAGCTCACCTGTCGTCGGAGCATCACGAGGAAGCACTGCGCGAGTTCCGCGAGGCTTTGAAGCTGGGTTCCGGTGGAGCCTTGGTGCACATATACATCGGCCTGTCACTGGACATGCTTGGCCGGTACGAGGATGCGGTGACCGCGTTCGAGAAGGCGCTCGGGCTGGACCCGGCGAACCCGGAGGCGCTGAACTCGCTCGGGTACATGTTTGCCGAGCGGGGCGTCCAACTTGACCGCTCGGTCGAGTTGCTGGAGAAGGCGGCCAGGCTGTCCCCGGAGGCGGGACACATAATAGACTCGCTCGGTTGGGCGTATTTCAAGAGTGGCAGGTTCGCGGAGGCTGTGGAGCAGCTGGAGCGGGCCGCGCAGCTCGTTGAAGGCACCGAGCAGGACGATGTCGTCATCCATGACCATCTCGGAGATGCATACCATGCCCTCGGGCGGAAAGAGGAGGCCGTACTGCGGTGGAAGCACGCGCTCGAGATGGCCCCGGAAGAGAAGGAAGTCCGTGAGAAGCTGAAGATGGCCGAGGACCGGACGCGATCGCAAGTCGATGAATGAGCTCACCATATGTTCTCCTGCCAAGGTAAACCTCTACCTGGAAGTCCTGGGCCCCAGGGCTGACGGCTATCACGAGGTGGAGACGGTCCTCACAACGATCGGTCTCTGCGACGAGGTGCGCCTGGAGGCGGCCGATGACATCTCGGTGGTCTGTCCGGACGGCGGGGCGCCGGAAGGGGAGGGCAACCTTGCCTGGCAGGCGGCGCAGCTGCTTCGGCGGGAGTCGGGCGGAAAGCGGGGCGCGCATGTGAGGATAAAGAAGAGAATACCCGAGGCGGCGGGCCTGGGAGGGGGAAGCTCGAACGCTGCCTGCACTCTTCTTGGCCTTAACCTGCTGTGGGGCCTGGGCATCGGGCAGGACGAGCTTGCGCGGCTTGCGGCCGGGATCGGCATGGACGTGCCGTTCTTCGTAAGGGTGTCGAGAGCAGGGAATGGCCGGGAGCCGGTCGTTGTGCGGGGAGCGGCAGTGGCTACCGGCCGCGGCGAGGAGGTGGAGCCCATCGGCGAGCCGCCCGGCGGGTGGTTCACCCTGGTGATGCCCTGGTTTGGCATCCGGGCGGCCCGGGCTTACCGGGGCCTTAGATTCGGGTTGACACCCAGAAGGGCCGACCTTAGAATGGTGGCCGAGGCTTTGGAAAGTGGTGACTTGCAGCAACTGGCTGCTCACCTGTTCAATCGTCTGGAAGAAGTAACCTTGGACGCGTATCCTGAGCTGGCTTGCCTCAAGGTACAGTTGCACGAAGCCGGAGCAATCGGCGCTCTTGTCTCGGGCAGCGGTCCAGTCGTATTCGGCCTCACTTCCTGCCGGGAAGACGCCTGCCGGATAGCCAGCGGAGTACTTCCAGACCAGGTATGTCCGTCCGGCGAGTCCTTGAGGAGCGAAGCCGCCTGTATGCCGTGAGACAGCAGGTGAGCTGCAATGGGGGGGGGCAGGAGGCAAGGCGCAGCACGAAGGAGGTGAAGAGACCGGGCCGAAGTAAGGATGGGAAAAGCTGGAGGTCTTGCGTGAGGAAGGCGTGCAGGAGGAGAGACTGCCGTGGAAATCACTGAAGTGAGGATCTCTGTGCGAGACGGACGCGACAAGAAGCTGAAGGGCTACGCGACGATAACGTTCGACAACGCGTTTGTGGTACGCGACCTGAGGATCATCGACGGCCAGAAGGGTTTCTTTGTCGCCATGCCCAGCCGGCGGCTCCGGGAGTCGTGCCCGAAATGCGCCCACAGGAACCCGGTAAGGTCGAATTTCTGCAGCCATTGCGGCGCCAGCCTGGAGGCGCTCAACATGGAACGCAAGGATGAACCGGGAGAGGGCAAGGGCCAGCACCGGGATATCGCGCATCCTATCACTTCGGAAGCCCGGGAGTACATCCAGAAGATCGTGCTGGAGGCCTACGAGAAGGAGAATGCTCGGGAAGCGGAGGGGCCGGCCAGGAAGAGCCCCTCGCTCTGACGCTCGGGCAGAGGGATAAGCGACCTGGGGCGTCGTCAAGCGGCAAGACACAGGACTTTGGCTCCTGGATCGGAGGTTCGAATCCTCCCGCCCCAAGGGAGGAAGGATGAAGGAGGGATAGGCCGGTATGGGGTCGTGCAGGGACAAGCTGAAGATCTTTGCTGGAAACTCCAACAGGGCTCTTGCTCAGGAGATGGCCGAGTATCTCAGTCTGGAGCTCGGCGGGGTCAGGGTGGAACCTTTCCCCGACAAGGAGATCCTGGTGGAGATCACCGAGAACGTGCGGGGGGCGGATGCTTTCATAGTCCAGTCGACGTGCCCTCCGGTCAACGACAACCTGATGGAACTGCTGCTGATGGCCGATGCCCTGCGGAGAGCTTCGGCGCAGCGGATAACAGCCGTCATTCCCTACTACGGTTACGCGCGGCAGGACCGCAAGGTAAAGCCGCGGGTGCCCATCAGCTCCAAGCTTGTCGCCAATCTCATCTCGAAGGCAGGCGTCGACAGGGTTCTTACCATGGACCTTCACGCGGGCCAGATACAGGGGTTCTTCGACATACCGGTGGACCACCTGTTCGCCGCACCGGTCCTTATCGATTACTTTCTGGAAAAGGAAGTGCGTGACGTCGTCGTGGTCTCGCCGGACGCGGGGGGCGTCGAACGTGCGCGTGCGTTTGCGAAGCGGCTGGGCGCATCCATCGCCATCGTGGACAAGCGCCGCACGGACAACCGGGAGGCCGAGGTGATGCACGTGGTGGGAGATGTGAACGACAAGGTCGCCATCATAGTGGACGATATGATAGACCGGGCAGGCACCCTGGGGGAGGCGATGCGAGGGCTGAAAGACCAGGGAGCCCGTGAGGTCTACTACAGCGCTACGCACGCCGTGTTCTCCCCGCCTGCGCTGGAGCGCATAAGCAAGTCCGGATTGAAGGAAGTGGTAGTCACCAATACTATACCTCTGCGGGATGAGAAGCCTCCAGAGTTGATAAAGGTGCTCTCCGTGGCGAAGATGCTGGGGGAGGCGGTGGCAAGGATACATTCCGAGGAGTCGGTCAGCTCGCTTTTCGTTTAGGGGCCGGGGAGTCTGGCCTCATGCATGGACGGTAGCATCTACGGACGAGTAGGTCAGGGGGAGCCCCCGGGGGTGTAAGGCGTCCGGTGGACCGGGACCGCAGATTGGAGAGAGAACGGTGGAAACGATAGGGTTACAGGCACAGGCGAGAACAGAAACGGGCAAGGGAATATCCCGCAGATTGCGCCGGGCGGGGAGGGTACCCGCGGTGGTCTACGGCGGCAAGGGTAAGTCGCTCGCCGTCGATGTCGACCTGAGGGAACTGGAAAGCGTGCTTCGCCGCTCCGGTGAGAACGTTGTCATAGCCCTGGAGGTCGAAGGGGCAAAGACTGACTCGCCGCAGACGGTGATGCTCAGGGACGTCAAGTACGACCCGGTGCACAGCCGCCTGGAGCATGCGGACTTTCTGCGGATATCCCTGGACGAAAAGGTCAGGCTCCGGGTGTCGGTGAAGACGACCGGAGAGTGCGAGGGCGTCAAGATCGGCGGCATCCTCGAACACCAGCTATGGGAGGTGGAGGTGGAATGCCTGCCCATGGAGATACCGGAGGCGATCACTGTGGACGTGACCTCCATGGAGATAGGCGATTCCATACATGTCCGGGACCTCACTGCTCCGCCGGGAGTGGATATCCAGGAGGAGGCGGATCGGCCCGTGGTGAGCGTGATAGCTCCGAAGGTGGCAGAGGTCGAAGAAGAAGTGGTACCGGCGGGAGTTGCGGAGCCGGAGCTCGTGGGAGCCAAGGACAAGGAGGCCGGGGAGCAGGAAGAGAAGCCCGGGGAAGAGCAGCAGGGCAAGAAGGAGTGATGAGGCGTGCGCGGTCTGCTGCGGCGGAGGGGGCTGTGCCTGCGTGAACTCGCCCGGGATGGGTCTGAGTGGCACGTGGTCATGGGGCTCGGCAACCCCGGCCGCAAGTACCGCGGCACGAGGCACAACATGGGATTCCGTGTCGTGGAGGAGCTGGCGCGGAGGGTGGGGGCAGGCAAGGCGATCCGGGCGTGTGAAGCGCACCTGCGGATTGGGCCTGTGTGCAACGCGCACGCACGCACCAATCCGTGCAGACTCATCCTTGCTACGCCCCTGACCTATGTCAACAGGTCGGGTGTCACTGCATCAGGGCTGCTGCGGGAGATGGCGTTGGAGCCGCAGCGGCTCTTTGTCGTGGTGGACGATGTAGAGCTGGATTTCGGCCGTCTAAGGCTCCGGCGAAAGGGTGGGGGCGGCGGTCACCGGGGCATCCTCTCGATAGCGGAGGCAATCGGAAGCGAGGATTTTCCGCGTCTGCGCGTCGGGGTGGGAGCGGAAGTCCGGGAGGGTGAGACGCGCGCGGATTTCGTTCTCGGAGAGTTCGACGCCGCGGAGCGCACTCGACTTGACAGCATCATCTGCCTGGCTGCCGAGGCCGTGGAGATGGTCTTCAGCGACGGTATCGAGGCGGCCATGAGCCGGTTTAATCGCTAACCGGTCAGCATCGCTATGAACCTGGCTCAGCACTGCCGAGAACTATGTGAGCTGAGCGTGGAGTTTGCGAAGCAAACTCCTGGGCAACGCAAAGCGACCAGCTCTGCAATGTGAGCATACAAAGCGTTGCCCGTTGAGTCTTGCTTTGCGAACTCGGGTCTGTGGCTTTGCAAAGAACCTTAGGGTCTGCTCGGGGGTGGCCTTTCCTGCATTCACCCGGAGAGGAGAAAGAGCAAGAAGTGGCGAGCACCCTGGGACTGATAGGTCTTCCCAATGCGGGCAAGTCCACTGTTTTCAATGCGCTCACCGGGGGTGCCGCGGCGACTTCCAGCTATGCCTTCTGCACCGTGGACCCGAACCGGGGCGTCGTGACTGTGCCCGACGAGCGGCTTGAACGGCTGTTTCGCATAGTGGGGGGAAAGGAGAAGACCGAAGCGGCGGTAGAGTTCTTTGATATTGCCGGGCTGGTAAAGGGCGCGAGCAAGGGAGAGGGCCTGGGGAACCGTTTCCTCGGGCATATCCGGGAGGTGGATGCCCTGGCGCATGTGGTGCGTTGCTTCCGCGAAGAGCAGGTGGCGCACCCGGACGGGAAGATAGACCCCGTGGGCGACATGGATACCGTGGATACTGAGCTGCTGCTCGCGGACCTGGAGACAGTCCAGCGGAGGCTTGAGGCGGTCAACCGGGCTGTCAAAGCCGGGGCCAGGGGTGCGGCGGAAGAGAAGTCTTTTCTGGAGCGGCTGGGCGATGCGTTGGACCACGGTGAGCCGGCGCGGTGCGTGCAGGCGGCAGGAGGGCAGCCGACAATGCTGGCCGATTGTCACCTGCTGACTTCAAAACCGGTGGTATTCATAGCCAATGTTGGAGAGGGTGAACCGGGGCCGGAGGAGCGGGCGTGGCTGGAGGCTGTGCAGGAGGCAGCCGCCGGGCAAGGGGCGCGCGTCGTAGTGGTGTGTGGAAAGATCGAGGCGGAGCTGGCGGAACTTGAGCCGGAGGAGCGCGGGCAGTTCATCTCCGGGATGGGGATGGACGGCACCGGGCTCGCCGATGTGATACGGGAGAGCTACCGCCTCCTTGACCTTGTGACCTTCTACACTTGTGAGGAGGGAAAGGTGAGGGCGTGGCCGGTGCCGGCGGGGATGCCGGCGGCCGGTGCGGCGGGAAAGATACACACCGATATGGAGCAGGGGTTCATACGGGCCGAAGTGATGAAGCTGGAGGAACTGGAGCGCTGCGGGGGTGTTGCGGGCACACGCGAGGCAGGCCTTATCCGCATGGAGTCGCGGGACTATGCCGTGAAGGACGGGGACGTGATCACGTTTCACTTCCGCAAGCCCCGGTGACCGGGCAACGCGTTGTATGCCCACATTGTGGAACTGGTCGCTTTGCGTTGCCCCGGAGTTTGCTGCGCAAACTCCACGCTCACCCCATCAGGTTATTAGCAAGGGTGAGCAGGCCAGCTTCCTACACGAGTTCGCAAAGCGAAGCTCAATGGGCAACGCGTTGAGGACTCTCTTGGCAATACTGAACGCACTACGTTGCCCCGGAGTTTGCGAAGCAAACTCCACGCTCACCCCATGACGTTCTTTGAAGGGTCTCATGCCCGAGTTCGCATAGCGAACTCTAAGGTCGGCTAGTGAGGTTCATAGCAATGCCGACCGGCGAAGCTGAGCCGGGTTTTCTTTTGCTCGAAACGCGGCGCCGTGATATACTGCTGGGTGCCTGTTTTCGTCTGAGGGAGCATATTAGAGGGAGGAGATACTGAGGTGAGAGCCTACGAGGGGTTGTTCGTCATCGATCCCACCTTGACTGATGAGGAACTGGAGCGTGTCATAGGGGAGATCGAGGAGCAGATCAAGCGTGTCGGAGGAGAGGTGGAAGGGATGGAGCGGTGGGGCCGGAAGTCTCTGGCCTACGCGATCAAGAAGCGAAGGGACGGCTTTTACGTGCTGATCAATTTCAAGGCGGACCCGAAGCGGATCTCGGATCTTGAAAGGGCGTACCACCTGGCGGAGCTGCTGCTGCGCCATGCCATCCATACGAAGTCTGCGGCCAAGGCCCCCGCGCCTGTGGCGGAGGGAGCGCCTGCGGCGGAGGGAGCGCCTGCGGCGGAGGGAGCGCCTGCGGCGGAGGGAGCGCCTGCGGCGGAGGGAGCGCCTGCGGCGGAGGGAGCCGGCCAGGTTCCGTCCCCGGACGGCGCACCGGAGGTCGCGGAGCTCAGCGTCGATAAAGCCGAGCCGGATATCGTTGTCGAGCCGCAGAAGGGCGGGGAGCCCGGGCTGCCGGCCTAGAGGCCCGCACAGGGAGGGGATAAAAGTGGTCAACATGAACCATGTGGTATTGGCGGGACGGTTGGTCCGGGACCCGGAGTTGCGCTACATCCCGAGCGGCCGCCCTGTATGCAACTTCTCGGTTGCCAGCTCACGGGTCTACACGACCCAGGCTGGCGAGAAGAAGGAAGACACCTGCTTTGCCCGTATCGTTGTCTGGGGCAAGCAGGCCGAGAGTTGCGCCGAGTATCTCAACAAGGGCAGCTCGGTCCTGCTGGAAGGGCGTCTGCAGAGCAGGTCCTGGGAGACCGAGGACGGCCAGAAGCGCTCTGTCATGGAGGTGGTGGCAAACAGGGTCCAGTTCGTGGACCGGAAGGGTTCGGAAAGAGCGGAGCCGGCGTCTGGGGGCGACATGGGGGAGGGCGGCGACCAGCATAACATCGGTGGAAGCGAGGAGGTGGGATAAGTGGCTGAGAAGCGCGGCTTTAGCCGTAGAAAAGGTTGCCGGTTTTGTGCCGACAAGGTGGCGGAAGTCGATTACAAGGATGTCAATAGGCTCCGGGGGTTCATGACGGAGCGCGGGAGGATCATCCCCCGGCGAGTGTCCGGTAACTGCGCCAAGCACCAGCGGCAGTTGTCGGTGGCCATAAAGCGTGCCAGGGAGGCTGCGCTGCTGCCTTACCGGGCCGTCTGAGGGAGTGTGAGAAAGTGGAAATCATCCTGAGACGTGATGTGGAAAAACTGGGCAAGCAGGGGGAAGTAGTCGTCGTGGCTAACGGCTACGGGCGGAACTACCTGATCCCGAACGGGTTTGCGTGGATAGCAAGTTCCAGGGCCAAGAGCGCACTGGAAGAGGAGAAGCGGACCCAGGACCGTAAGAGTGTCAAGGATCGGGCGGGTGCGACAGAGCTCGCGGAAAGAATAGAGGGCGCTTCCTGCACCATATCGATGAGGGCTGGCGACGATGACAAGCTGTTCGGCGCGGTCACCTCTCAGCATATCGCCTCGGCGCTTGCAGAATCCGGCATAGAGATCGACCGGAGGAAGATAGAGCTCGCGGAGCCGATAAAGGAGCTGGGTGTGTTCCGTGTGCCGGTGAGACTGCATCCGGAAGTGACGGCTGCGGTGAAGGTCTGGATAGTACGGGAGTAGTACAGTGCGCCAGGACGCCATAGCCGAGCGTGTGCCGCCCCAGTCCTTAGAGGCGGAGGTGTCCGTCCTCGGTTCCATGCTTCTTGACAGGGAAGCGATGGGACGGGCGTTCGAGCTGCTGGATGGACCCACCTTCTACCGACGCGGCCACCGGCTCATCTACGAGGCGATGCAGGCCCTGTACGAGAGGAACGAGGGCGTAGACCTCGTGACGGTGAGCGAGGAGCTGAGGAAGAACAATTCCTTGGACGACGCTGGGGGGTCAGCTTACCTGGCATCGCTGGTCGACTCGGTGCCCAGCGCAGCCAATGTCGAGGCGTATGCGAAGATAGCCAAGGAGAAGAGCCTCCTCAGGGAGCTGATACGGACCGGGAACCAGATCGTAGCTGAGAGTTATGAGAACCCTGCCGAGGTCGACACGTTCCTGGATCACGTCGAGCAGATGGTGTTCCAGATATCGGAAGGGAAACAGCAACGCGACTACGTCTCCGTAAAGGACATCATACACGATAGCCTGGAGACTGCCGAAGAGCTCTCGCAGAGGAAGCAGCGCGTTACGGGCGTAGCCACCGGGTTCTACGAGTTCGACACGATGACTTCGGGTCTCCAGCCGTCGGAGCTGGTGATCATAGCCGGAAGACCGTCTATGGGGAAGTCGAGCCTGGCTACGAACATCTTGCTGCACGTGGCGTTGGAGCTTAAGCTCCCGGTGGTCGTCTTCTCCATAGAGATGTCCAAGGACCAGCTTGTCCAGCGGATGCTCTGCTCGGCTGCCCGGGTGGACGCGCACAAGCTGAGGACGGGTTACCTGAGCGAGTCGGCGTTCCCGCGGCTGGCTACCGCGGCAGGC
>SDBT01017238.1_pt1 | contig 11414 bp, 12 predicted proteins | sample 2277101 | NCBI WGS metagenome assembly SDBT01 (sample SAMN10404973, study PRJNA504765) | marine sediment metagenome | isolation source: marine sediment core GS10_PC15, 103 cmbsf | place: Arctic Ocean: Southern Knipovich Ridge | collected 2010 | reverse complement strand
TTATTAAATTATTCATTTTTAGTGAGTAATTGCTTAGATAAAAGGAGGGATTCCATGAAAGGTTTATATGTCACAGTTATTAGTCTTTTGATTTTTCTTACCCCGCTCACAGTCAGGGCTGCCAGGGATAAGGAAAAAGCTGATCTTCCGGGCGCTCCGGTAGAAATCTACTGGGATACCGATGGAGTCCCCCATATTTACGCAGATACAATGGAGGATCTTCTATACGCCCAGGGATACGTTCATGCAAAGGACCGTTTCTGGCAGATGGAGTTCTGGAGGCGCATCGGCTCCGGAAAGCTTGCCGAGCTTTTCGGAGAAGCCGTGCTTGGAATAGACATCTACATAAGAACCGTTGGATTCAGACAGATAGCAGAGCAGGAATATGCCATGTTGGATGAGGAAATCCGTAGGTTTCTGGATGCCTATGCAGCAGGAGTCAATGCCTATATTTTAAACCGCAAACCTTCCCGGCTTGGCCTTGAGTTCAGGCTTTTAAAGATGAAGGGCCTGGACCTAAAAATCGAGCCGTGGACGCCGGTCAACACGCTCACATGGTTCAAGGTCATGGCTGAAGACGCCGGAGGCAACATGCGAAAAGAGCTTTACACTATTGATATCATCAGGACCGTTGGTATTAAGCTTGCCAGGGATTATTTCCCGGAATACGATTATATAAATAAACCTGTTATTGTGAACGACAGTGAGATCTCATTTTCAGGCAAAAATCAGGAAACCGAGGGCCTCGCTGCCCTGACGGATGAGGACATTTCCCTTCTTCTGAGTCTCAACACCGGTCTTGTGGGTGGCTTTGATCCTTATACTCCGATGGCGTTTGGAAAGGGAGAAGGTGTCGGTACAAACGCGTGGGTTTTGTCGGGCGAGCTGACATCCACCGGCAAACCTCTTCTTGCCAACGACCCGCACCTCGGGATCCAGATGCCCTCGATATGGTACGAGGTCGGCCTTCACAGCAAGACAGGCGGGGGGCCTGATGGCACTGAGCCTTTTAACTTACGCGGCTATTCCTTTGCGGGTGTGCCCTGGATCGTACTCGGGCACAACGACCGGATCGCCTGGGGGATGTCGTTCATGAGCGCGGACGTGCAGGACCTTTACATAGAAAGGATAAATCCTTACAACCCGAACCAGTACGAGATTAACGGACGGTGGGTGGACATGGATATCCGCAGGGAGGAGATCGTTGTCAAGGGGCAGGACGATCCCTACGTTCTGCTGGTGCGCAGCACACGGCACGGGCCGATCGTAACGGACCACGGGTCGATGATGAGCGCAAACAGCTTTGACATAGTCCCCCAGAAAAGTTTTCCCGAAAATCTCGAGCTCACCGAGCTGTCGCTGCGCTGGTCAGCCCTTCAGCCGTTTGAGATCCCTAAAATGCTCCTTTTGTTAAACAGGGCCCAAAACTTTGAAGAGTTTCGTAAAGCCATGACCTATTTCTCAGCCCCGAACGTACAGATGACTTATGCCGATTTTGAAGGCAACATAGGATTTCAGGCAGTGGGCCTTATCCCCGTCAGGCCCAGAAGCAGCGGCCTTTTTCCCGTGCCCGGGTGGACTGATGAGAATGAATGGTCAGGCTTTGTTGCTTTCGAGGATATGCCCCGGGTTAAAAATCCTCTAAAAGGCTACATAATCGCGGCCAACAATCCGACAGTCAGCCTTAACTACCCCCATGTGATCGACAGGGAAGCCGACCACGGCTACAGGGCACGCCGCATTCTGGACATGATCGAGGAGGGCGGTTCAGACTTTACTGTTGAGGATATGAAGGCCATGCAGGGGGATGACCTCTGTAATTCAGCCTTTGAAATCCTGCCCTACCTGAAAGGTGTCAGCTTTGAGGATACGGCAGTTGGGACCGCGCGAGACAGGCTGTTTGAATGGGATGGCAGGATGGACATGGAAAGCCCCGAGGCTGCGCTGTACGGCTATTTCTGGGCTTCGCTTGTGGAGGAAATATTTAAAGATCAGATACATGAAACTCTCTGGAACAAGGACAAAGCGCTTGGCGCACGTTCGAGCCTTTTGAGCTGTGTAAACAACATTCTTGGGGACCCAAATAACGGCTGGTGGGACGATGTAACCACTTTAGACACCATAGAGTCACCTGAGGAGATCCTGGCCCGTGCTTTTGAAAAGGGATACAAAAAAGGAGTTGAAGAGCTGGGTGATAATCTGGACAGGTGGGAATGGGGCGATATCCACACTGCCACATTCCGCAACCAGACCTTCGGACAGTCCGGGATCAAGCTGATAGAGAAGATATTCAACCGAGGCCCTGTGGCAGTTTCGGGCGGGTTTCACCAGGTCAACAGGTCGGACTACAGTGTTGAAAATGCCTTTGATGTGTACCATGTTTCATCGATGCGGGCGATCTATGACATGAGCGATCCGTCCAATTCGCTTATGATGCACACGACAGGTCAGAGCGGGCATCGTGGCAGCCGTCACTATGATGATTTCATAGAGCCGTGGCGGCTCATAGAATACCATCCAACCAGGTGGGAAAAAGATGAAGTAAAAGCTGACCTGGAAAGAAAGCTGATCCTTAAATAAAAACCAGCCAACGAGATGGGAGAAAGATGAAGTAAAAGCTGAGTATTTTTTAAAAATTTAAAGCTGAAAAATATAGTATTAAAGCATAAAAGCATATTATACAATTTTTCATGCATCAAAAGCTGTACTTCTTTTTAAGGTTGGAGGATAAGTCTGTTGTAAAATTATAAGAATGAGAGGCAAATATACCAGTTATGGAGATGATTGAAAATTATATTTTAACGAGGTTATTATTTTGGACTTACTTTAAAACCTTGTTCAATAAAATGCTCATCAAACGTAAAGACATGCTGTATATCATGGCGGCGCATAAGATCGAAACTTACACAGTCAACTAAACTAAGATTACGTCTGGATGCAGTCAAAAGAGCTGATACTCCAGCATGGTGAATATCGGGATCTACCCATTCTATTTTCACAACCGGTAAAATATCATCCTCAAAAGATCGTACAGCATTAATTCCAATTCGGCTTTGAATAAGAGCAAAAGTTTCAAGAACCACATAATTACTACAAACTAATTCACATAATTTATTTAACATTTTTATCCACTCTTTTTTTGCTTTCTCATGATACAAATCATCAGCGTCAATCAAAGCATAAAATGCTGAAGTATCAATAAAATACCTCATTTTGAATAAGCCTCCATCAAATATTTATCATGGTGAAGAGAGATATCATTTTTTCCTGAGTGAAATTTACCTACAGTTTCAATTGCCCTCCGAACGCGTTCCTTTTCATCAACTTTTGAAGAGAATTTAATTAAACTATCCACGCTCCGCCGGACCAGTTCAGCGACTGATACCCCTTGCTTAACTGCAAGATGCTTCAATTGATGTGACTGCTCTTCTGTTAATTGTATTTGTGTACGTACCATAATAACCCCCGCAATGATTACACTTATGATTAAGTGATAACAGTAAAATCATAATGAGTCAATGATAATAATACTTTTATTGAGCGATTTTATAATTCGTATTTACATACAATTTTATCCTGTCTTTTCAAGGCAACCAAAGGATACTAAAGATTATCCAGACAAACTTCGCTGTATCAGATACTTTGATGGTGAGAATAATATGTATTTAACGTTTCTCACCAACAATTTTATGCTCCCAGCACTCACCATTTCTCAACAATACAAATGTCGCTGGCTTATAAAATTATTTTTCAAATGGATTAAACAAAACCTTAGAATAAAATCATTCTTCGGCACTTCATTCAATGCAGTAAAGACTCAAGTTTGGATAGCTATCAGAGTTTATGTTCTGATTGCTATTATCAAAAAACGTCTTGATTTACAGCTCACAACCTCATATTAGGCTGTCCCATACATACAGATTATAAATTTGGTGCTATATATTACACAGGACATTGTGACATAAGAGCCATTTTATATGTTAAGGGACAGCCTGAATTGCCGCATATTCGCTTGTCATGGGCTTACTTCACAGGAGATAATTCGCGCTCTATCGCATGGGTATTTCGTGCCTCGCCTGTTGACTGCAGATACTGCCTTATCATCAGCGCCGCAGTTGTCCCCTCACCGGCAGCCGAAACAGCCTGTTTGGTGCTTCCTGATCGTACGTCGCCGGCCGCATAAACACCCTTTAGCGATGTCTGCAGAGTAAAATCAGTTTTAATAAAACCCCAGTTGTCGCATTCTATGGTGTCCGGTAGAAAAGCGCTGTTAGGCTTAAGACCGATAAACACAAAAACACCTTCCGGTTTCCATTCTTCTATCTCGCCGGAATCGCGTTTTTCAATTAAAACCGAGGATAGCGATGTCCCGTCCGCCTTGAACTCCTTGACATCACGGTTGGTAAAAACCTTCATGTTCTCCCTTTTAGCCACTTTATCCTGAAGTATTTTACTGGCTTTGACCTCCGTGTTGTGCTCTACAATAGTTACATCTTTCGCAAATGTTGAAAGAAAAAGCCCTTCTTCGAACCCGCTGTTCCCGCCGCCGATGACCATCAGGCTTTTTCCTTTATAAAAAGGACCGTCACAGGTTGCGCAGTAATGAACCCTGATCCCCGTAAGCCCCATTTCACCCGGCACGTTCAGCTGCCGGAAATGGCTCCCTGTTGTAATGAGCACCGATCTCCCTATATATTCACGTTTGTTCACAGACGTGACCACAAGATACTGCCCGTCCCTGTGAATATTCGATATCTCCTCACCCTGCAGGGGCTCTGTACCGAATCTCTGCGCCTGCTCAGCAAGCCGCTCTGCGAATCCAGCTCCGCTCACCCCCTTGTCAAAGCCGGGAAAATTATCGATGACCTGTGTAAGGCCTACCTGCCCGCCTAATCCAGCCTTCTCGATGATGAGCGTATCGAAACTGTCCCGTCCCGTATAGATAGCGGCCGTAAGCCCGGCAGGGCCGCCTCCAACGATAATAACATCATAAATGGGCTTTGACGCTCTGCCGGTTATACCCAGTTTGACTTTCAGCTCCGCGTTCGCGGGTTCAGCCAGCACGCTGCCATCGGAAAATTTTAGGGTAGGAATACGGTAATCCCCCCCATTTATCTTTTCCACATACGCCCGCGCTTCGCTGTCATGATCTGTATCTACCCATCGGTATGGAATTTGATGCTCGCCCAGAACCGTTTTAACACGCCGGCAGTCCGGGCACCAGTCAACCCCATAAACAATTAATTCGTCAGCCATTATTCTTTCACCTCTACACCTTTCCAAAAGGCCACATAGCCTTTTATCTGATCGGCTGCTTTTTTTGGTTCGGGATAATACCACGCGGCATTCTCGTTGACTTTACCGCCTGCTTCAACATTGTAATAACTCGCCGTTCCTTTCCACGGGCAGACCGTATGATGGTCGGACTGCTTAAAATGTTCCATATTTACCGTTTCCGGCGGAAAGTAGTGATTACCTTCGACGATCTCTGTATCATCACTTTCTGCCAGAACAACCCCATTCCATACTGCTTTCGCCATAATTGTATCTCCTCATGTGCTCTAAATTAATAAAATTCCTGCTTACACAGGCTGTTTTGCTGTTCCAAATTACAAACAATCTTGTACCAGCAAAATAACTACTGTACGAAACTTAGGATAATTTTGGTTATACTATAAGTCAAGGGGATATTACCATGGCCCCGGTTTCATGGGAAGAGGGAATAAGGACGGTAATTACGGAAGAAGTCGGATTATTTTATAACCATAAAACTATCACCCTTTGAACCAGTCAGGTCTACGATTACCTCTTTACCCTCAAAACCATGTTTATTACATTTTGCCTGAACTGATACACTGGTTATACTGTCGGGAATTGAAATATTTGACAAACTTCTTGTAAAAGGCTGCTCATTTTCATGAGGATGGTATAACGTACGCGTTGCTATTACTTCTCCGTTAATCGGATTTACAATCTGCCAGGCATCAGCGTAATGATCCCATCCCTCATCCTTATGTCCAACAGTCACATGGAAAGTCCAGGTGTTATTATTTTTCTGTGCTTTTACAAAAAGGGCCTGAGCATATTTCAAATCGGAATTAAAAGATTCTTTTTTATTCCGGGAATTATCAGAAAAACAAGGTGATGCAGTTCCCGCGATTATTGACAAGAAAAGAAAAATCAAAGATATTTTATTCATTTCATTTCTCCTTTATTTAGAAAATATTTGATATTCTCATATGATACATCCGGTGGTAACAAATGGACATGTTTTTAAAAAAATTAAAACTATTTAAGTAAGAAAATTTAAAGCAAGAGCGTCTAAACTATTGGAAGCAATAAGATTTTAATTCAAAATAAATTAAAGGAGATAACAAAATGAAAAGATTGATAATTTTTTTGGCAGCATTTGGGATGCTTGCAGGTTTTATTGGGATTACAGGACAGTCGCTCCTGTTTTCAGATTCTGAAACAGCCGGTGTACAGGATGTGGCCAGGTTCCCGGGAAGTCATAATCCCGTTTGGAATCTCAGGGCAACAAAACCTCTCATTATTGGCGGATATGGTGATAACTTCAATTATGACGGCAGCCGTGTGAGAAAACTGAAGGGTGAAGCTATAGCGGAACTTAATACAGAAAAAAATACCGGAAAAATGGAAGTTGTGCTTAATGGAACGATTAACCCCGAGAAAGGTAAATTCTACACAGGCGAAATCAAGATAGTCTACAGGATTGCTAATGGAGGACCTCCATTCTGGGAAGGCGGTGTTGCTGATTTTGTCCTGCTGCATGGAAATACGAAACAGGGACCTCCGGTAATGCCGAAGGTACGCGCGTTTGTCGCAGCATGGGGAGAGGCTGACGTATATGTAGATGGCAAGCTCATTTATGAAGGGCTGGATGGACATATGATGTATACAGAAAGAACCCGAGATGTAGCAACCAGGGCTATATATAGCAGAGACAGTTCGGGATTTTACAGCCCCAAGGACCCTGCTAATTTCTCTATTGCGGACCCCAATGGGAGAGAGATCCACTTTGTTGTTCACAGTAATAATATGGACAAGGGAAATTTCCCACCCCACAATGTCTGGATCCATCTCAATTTTGAAGAAGTGAGGGAGGTCATATAATAGCAGCCGCTGGAATGATTCAATAGACACCTATACTTCATAAATTAAAACCCGGAGAGCCAGCCTCTTCGGGTTTTATTATGGGATTTTCTGTATTTTATGGGATTTTAAACAATCATGTTTTTCACAACAAGATCGCGGCGATCGACGCTTCGGGCATGTTCAGTACTCACTTTACCGTTTTCCTCCACCTGTTCAATCTGCTCTACTAAATTGCGCATTTTTCTACTTCTCCTGTAATTCCATCGTGTATAAAAGGTGAAACTACCAGCAGGTGTAACCCCCGTCTATCTTGACTGTTGTCCCGGTCATGTAATTTGAAATATCCGAGGCCATTACTACCAGAAGCCCGGCAAGCTCTTCGATGGTGCCCAGTTTCCTTAGAGGGATCATATCGAGCACTTTATCATATAAGCCAGGTTCCTTTTTCAGGAACTTCTGGTTCGGGACCGTGTTGTAGTACCCCGGGGCAATGGCGTTTACATTTATATTGTAAGGCGCCCATTCGGTCGCCAGGACTTTTGTCATCATTATTATCGCCGTCTTTGTCACTTCATACGAGCCGCCGTGAAAATATTTAAGAACGTCATAAGCAGCAGCGGAACTGATGTTAATGATTTTACCTTTTTTCTGCTTTTTCATTATTTTTGCTGCTTCCCTTGAACACAGGAAAACCCCTGTGATGTTAGGGTCTATAACAGATTTCCACTCATCGAGAGATGTGTCTTCAGGCGCTTTGTCGATCCTCATAGATGCCGCGTTGTTGACGAGGATATCGACAGTCCCGAACTTCCCGACCGTTTTGTCTACCATTTCGATAATGTGGTCTTCCTTGCTGATGTCGGATTCAAGCTCCAGTACTTCCCGCCCGACATTTTTGATCTTTCCGGCTGTGTCCTTCAGTTCTGAACCGTGCCGGCTGGTGATCACGACATGGGCGCCGGCTTCGGCAAGAGCAACTGCGAACGCGCTTCCCAATCCCCGGCTTGCCCCTGTCACTATAGCGATTTTATCTTTTAAATTAATCAGATCCTGCACACTCATTTTACTCTCCTTCCTGTTTATTACCATGATATAACTCATGGCCGGGTAAAAGGCATCAACGGGCCGGGTCGACTTTTAATGGATCTTAAGCATGGTATTCACACACTTTTTCCATGCACCGGTTGACTTCATCGGCGCTTTCAGCCCCTCGATCGTGCTGACAGCATCGGTGAGGTGTCTGCCGTTCGCGTTGATGTGAAGTACCCCGCCGTCATATTTTTTAAAGATCCGTTAGATAGGTTCGCGGCCCCACTTTTCGAAATAATCTATGGATGTCATGTGAAAAGGATCAACACTTTCACATATGATTTCACCTGCCAATACTCCGTTAAAGTTATCGTTCTTATATTTTTCATTTACCTGTTTATTATCCTGGGGAAAGTGCCGTAAGCGTACGGCATGGTTTGTCCGCCGCTGGAAAAAATCGCATCAATTGTATAAGTGCACATCGGGTCTTCGATCATTCTATCAAAATAAGTCATGTCGCCGCTGTCGTCAATACATTAGCCGACACCGGCCATGTACATTAAGGCACTGCCGTTCTCTTCGATCAGCACTTCCCTCAGCCCCGAACGTACAGATGACTTATGCCGATTTTGAAGGTAACATAGGATTTCAGGCAGTGGACCTTATCCCCGTCAGGCCCAGAAGCAGCGGCCTTTTTCCCGTGCCCGGGTGGACTGATGAGAATGAATGGTCAGGCTTTGTTGCTTTCGAGGACATGAAGGCCATGCAGGGGGATGACCTCTGCAATTCAGCCTTTGAAATCCTGCCCTACCTGAAAGGTGTCAGCTTTGAGGATACGGCAGTTGGGGCTGCGCGAGACAGACTGTTTGAATGGGACGGCAGGATGGACATGGAAAGCCCCGAGGCTGCGCTGTACGGCTATTTCTGGGCTTCGCTTGTGGAGGAAATATTTAAAGATCAGATACATGAAACTCTCTGGAACGCGGTTAAAAAATTGCTTTACGGTTAAGATTCCCATAATAGATCACCAAATTATATAGCAAATGAAGTATCAAACTCTTTCTGTTCTTCATCCCCGACATTAGCCCGAAGAGGAGAAAAACCCAAAATGGAATTTACTATCTGGGTCGAGTATAACTTAGCAGATTATTATAGCAATATATCAAGTACAACAAAAATATTTTCAAAATATTCAAAGCAGGAGTATTTCATTTTATAATTTTCCACAAACCGGCACCCCTTGTGGGACATAACTCGCCTCGTTTTCGCCAAAAAGCGCCTCACCCTTCGGCAACTTCGTTCTGAATGATGTCGAGAAGATAGAGGATCAACTCGTCAAATTCGGCTATTAGTATAGCTTGGCAGAGCAGACTCCTGAGAAACTGCGGCTGTTCCTAGAGCATCTTCTGGGCCAGTTGCAAGCCTTCTTCACCGGTCATGGCGGGAAACGTCTCGATATCATAGAAGTCGATCCAGTATATCCTAATCGGCATGATCTGTTCGACAGAGTCGGCTTCGAAAACATATACAACGTTAACGCTGCTGGATTGTAGCCAGTACTCGGCGACTTGCTGCACGCCTTCAGGGGGCTTCCACTGGGCGCGTCGTTCAGCCCTCTCCCGAGCAGTTCCCTGCTTGGGTCTCAATAGTGATACGAATAACATTGACGGCCTCCTTTCTGGGGTTGGTTCCTGGAGCCAGAGCACCTTGAGGTGGCAAACTCGTAATGGCGGATAAATGGCGCTCCAGTAGTCCGGTTGTACTGTGAGTATACTACAAATAAGCGGGATATGCACCAAAAAGAGCGCGATTTAGTACTTATTTTGGAACAGGCACCTGCTAAACCCACCGTAGATAATCCAAGCAGGCTGCTTTGGCAAACTTGCACACCATATGATAACTAAATATTTTTCTACCCCTTTCTTAATATTTAGGTACCTTATTTCACTAATAAGTATACAGTATGATGGATAAAAAGAATATTTGTCTCGAGGGAGGTTATAAATGCGAGAAAAGATCGAACAAGATATGAAGCAGTTATGTAATTTAGCACAGAAATTGGGGGTTTCCAATGCCATAGCCTTTGATGCAAAAGATGTAGTGGTTGATGAAAGAGCCAGCTTGAAATGTCAGGTTCCGCTTTGTGATGACTATGGGGTGAACTTGATGTGTCCTCCCAATGTCATGCCAGTTGCGGATTTTGTCAGAATCTTATCAAAATACCGGATTGCAATACTCCTCCAGGTGAGCTGCCCTATTCCGCCAGACATGTTGCAATTGATAGAAAGTGAGCCAGGCAATGTGGCCAACCTATATCAAAACAAAGCGTTCATTGCTAGTTATAACAAATCTTTTACGCGGGCAAAGAAGAAACTCCATGAAATCGTTCACAGGGTTGAATCAGCGGCGTTCTCTATGAGCTATCTATTTGCTACAGGTTTTATTGGAGGTTCTTGCCGGTTATGCACCGAATGTGTTACCCCTGGTTCAAATGAGCCTTGTCGTCACCCTTTCCAGGCTCGACCTTCGATGGAAGCTATGGGAATCAATGTCGCACAAACGGCTATTAATGCAGGATTACCCTTTGACATGCCACCTAAAGAAACAACGATTTGGAACGGATTGATTTTGGTTGAGTGATTTTAGAAAGTGTACCTTCCATCTCATTTTTTGCTCTACCAGTCCGCTTAGGGAAAATATTCAACTCAAAATGTAAGACAGGAGTTAATCGAAAAGCGCTTAGTTCGAGTGTGTTTTACTCTGCTCGGTGCGACCAACATAAAGCAAATGACAACTACACTGATCTTCGATAGTATCCAATTACCCTCAAAGATGCTTTTACGTAGCAGATCCACGTAACCACCCTTTACATCAAACGTGATCTACCAATCAGAGAAATAGCCAGACAATTGAACGTGAGCCATTCTACAGTGATCGAGTGTTTAAGAAGATTAGGCATACATGACAAAGGCTCAAAAAAAAGAGTTATAACCCAGGGCCAGATTCCTTTTGGATACAACTATAGGAATGGAAAACTCGAAAAGAATAAGGAGGAGCAGAAGGTTATCAGGATTATCAAACAACTGAGATCAAGCGGACTTTCGTTTAGAGGAATAGCAAGAGAATTGAATAAAAGACTTGTTCCCACAAAGAAGAATGGGATTTGGCAGGGCACCACGGTTAGCACAATATTGTCAAGGGTTGGCAACCAAAAGATGGTGTAATCTGGAAACTTGCTTATCTATTTTCACCAACCGGCACCCCTTGGG
>SDBT01017237.1_pt1 | contig 11414 bp, 19 predicted proteins | sample 2277101 | NCBI WGS metagenome assembly SDBT01 (sample SAMN10404973, study PRJNA504765) | marine sediment metagenome | isolation source: marine sediment core GS10_PC15, 103 cmbsf | place: Arctic Ocean: Southern Knipovich Ridge | collected 2010 | reverse complement strand
TGTGCAGTGCGTACGTATATCAACTATCGTATCTCCGAGAACATGAACAGAAGTTTTTTCCATAGCTGACAACACGCGCCTAAGTTCATCAAAAGTAACTTCATTACGATCCATTATCATATACAGTTTTTCGTATCTTAAATCAGGCGCTCCGGCCTCAAGCAGCGCTGAAGAAGAATAAACAACATCTCCCGGGGTAAATAACATCTCGCCGCCGTATGCTTCAACAACTTCTACTTCTTTAATAGTACGGCCGGGACGAGCTGTCTCAGAATATTCAAATCCCTTTGCATAAAAATCAGGTTCAAGGCCGATGATAAGATTAAGTGGTGAAGGACCATCATTCACAATTACGTAATCAACTACGTCTAGTACAGCAAGGTTTAAGGCACGTAAATCTTCAGGAACATGAGGCTGATTCTCACCCTTACTAACATTGGCATCATTGGTCACCGCAGCTATTAAAATATCAGCCTTGCTGCGAGCGTAAACCAGATGCCGTATGTGCCCCGGATGAACAATATCAAACACACCACAGCACATAACAACTTTAAGCTCACGGGGCCGCCTGCTTATAATTTCATGCAGCTCATGGTAATTTTTGATCTTATCGCGGTGTTGATCAAATAACATTCTAAACCTCTAATTCATTCGAAATCTTGGAGGACCTTCCTCCTTGGGCTTTTCATTCCACCCTTCAACCAACCAAACATTATTTATGTCAGGATGGATCGATATACGCATACAAGTACAACCCATCTTCGTAGCCTCTTCCCATTGAGCGTCAACCCAAGATTCACCATCAATCATTGATTTGACATCACCCTTCTGTTCAAGGTAATCGGGTTCCATTGCGGTCATATTCCTTCTGCTTCAAAGCCCCATTGTACCAGCGTTCGAACTGCCTCAGCAAATGATGTCCCATCTAGTACAGCCTTACGCCTAATGGCGTCAAAATCCTCTTGAGAAAACTCAATTACAATCCGTCGTCTACCGGGACTGTACTCAACACCTTTAGCGACATATTCTGGGCATCGTGGTTGTCCTAATTGAGGCATCGCCAAACTCTCCTAAATCTTGTACCCAGCTAACTGACCATCCTGATAAAACATCTCGACAGTCTCAAGAGAATATTCGTCCAGGTCTTTTCCAAGCAATGCCGTCTTTCCCAAAAGATCCTTTGTAATAGTAATTATATGGCATCCTGCATGCTCAGCGCTTTTGATGTCATAAACGCTGCGAGGACTGGCCCAAAGCAATTCGGCGCGTGAGCCAGTATCAGACAGTACCCGCCGACATTCCAACATATGGCCCATAGCAGTACGACCAGTATCAGAAACCCTACCAGCAAACACTGAAACGATGGATAAGGTGCGTTTATCTGACACTAATGCATCACCCACAATCTGACATTGCCTGCGCGTAAAGACCGCAGTCACATTAACTTTAATGCCTCTATGAGACAGGTTGCGTATCAGATCAACAGATGATTCACCACGTGTGTTTGTAACAGGAATCTTAACATATACGTTCTCGCCCCACTCTGAAATTATAATAGCCTGCCGCTGCATGTCATCAAATTCATCAGCAAACACCTCAAAAGAAATGGGCTGCTTGTCACCAATAATATCCAACGCTCCTCGGCAGAACGCCTCATAATTGATAACTCCTGCTTTGCGCATAAGCGTAGGATTAGTCGTAAAGCCACTGATGCGGGGATCCACAGCAAACGTCTCCATATCTGCTAGATTTGCACCGTCCAGGAAAATCTTTATAGCCATCAAACCGCCCTCTTAGAAAAAAGCAATGCACCTACTACAGCGTAAATGATTAACATCACGATGCTGTCCGCTGGCGATAGTTCCAATAAAGCCTCCAAAAGGATAAAAAATAACGCCCCTATAATCGCTCCAGAAATCATCGCCATTATATCACCTTATATTATATTGGTTCCCAAAGCTGGATTCGAACCAACATCTACAGAATCAAAGTCTGTTATCCTACCATTAGACGATTCGGGATGGTGCAAGCGACAGGATTCGAACCTGTATAAGAGTCGTTATGAGCGGCTGGCTCTACCATTGAGCTACGCTTGCTAGTTACCATTTCGTATCAAATAATTTTAAGGAGGGGTGACTAACCAAACAGTGCCAGATTATAGCCTGAAACGCCTCTGTAATAGGTGTCAGGAACGTATCATCCACGGTAGGTACAACTAGCACCACATCACCTACCCGCGCTGTAACACCCTCGCTACGCCCTACAATACCTAACACCTTAGCACCCCTATCCTTAGCAAGATGTACAGCCTGCACAATATTAACACTTACCTCAGGATCGTCACTGCCCCCACCAACAGAGAAGACAAGGATAGCATCTTGTTTATTCAACCGACTAAACCTAAGCCAGTTAACAAAGATCGTATCCCAACCTTCATCATTAGCGTGCGCCGTCAACTCTGCTACATTATCTGTAGGCGCGTAAGCTTCTATGCCACACAGCTTACGAAAATCACAAGCTGCATGAGAGGCATTAGCCGCTCCGCCACCTACACCAATGATAAACAACCGTCCACCGTTCACCCGAACAAAAGCAAGTTCATGAACCAACTTGTCCATAACTTCCATGTCAATTAGATAGGTAGCTTGAACAACTAAGTCCAAAAAGCGATTATTGTGGATAGTTGGTAAAATGTCAGTCATCATTTCCCACCATTACATGCATGGTCAAGCACCACTATTAGTAAAAATATGATACCCAAACCAACGATAGTAATAATCCATTCAATCATCACCCTTCCCACCTATGCAAGCCCGTCTTCCTGTTAAGCCCCACATCAATCAGAAGCTCAACAAGATTATCCAACTTCTCCGGGAAGATACGAGCGGGCCGAACAACAGACCCGCCTAATGACAAAACCACAGTCTCCACGTAAGCCTTCTGCATAGAGTAAGCAAAAGAGGGAACCGTCTCCACAGCATCGCTGGATATGAATACCACACGCGTGAATTTAGGATTATTGGTGGTAGCTGCCTGCAACGCTAACTGTGCCGGACCATCAGCATTCACCCGCCACGCTTCAGCACATTGACACGCCATAATACCTGTGATTGCCGCAACCAGATAGATAATGTCATAAGGCAACCCTGAAGGAAGTTTAGGGTTAAGCAAATCCAAATGAATCTGATCAGAATGAAGACACTCACGCCGCGTCGTTCGGGTCAGAGCCGTTACGTCAGCTCGCACCCTCAAACGCTCATATAGCGCCTTGCCTACGTTACTATCCCCACCGACTACTAGCACTCTCTGGGTCATAAGCCAATACTCCCTTCATTACTTTAATGTCCACATAGGTGTTGTCTCTGTTGCCTATCAAAGAAACCCGATGCCCCGCCAACCAACGCTGAGCAGGATCTTTCATCACCACCCCACCTTGATCCAACCTACTCTCTATTGAATAGTCAGCCTCTTGAAAATCTTTATCAGCAGGCGAAAGCTCAACCAATGCTAATCTATCCGTCTCGGTAACCACATGTGTATCAGAAGCACTGTAGTTCTGTACCAAGCTAGCATCAACTGTTGGGCTAAATTTCAGAAGACGCCCATCAATCTTGATAGCAATAGGATGAGGCAAAGCAAGTCTTGCCACCACAATACCACCCTCCTGAAAATACATACGAGACAGGTCAGTGGACTTCCCATCGGGGTAAGTTGACGACTGCGTTATGGGATGGGCATTATTCCATGCCCACTGCATCATCATTTGCGCCGAATCCGTTGCTGGCAATCGCCCTTCTTGCTTGGCGCGTATCCCGCAGCACACCACAATATTCTTACCGGGCGGAGCGAGAATCTCCTCACACAGTTGTAACCCCTGCTTGGAGATTAACAAATCAGCAGTCAGCAAAGCAACCCGATCATCTCGGCAAGCCATACGCATAACATCCCGATGTGCCTCAGACAGACTATCGAAATCACGTGCCCCCGCAGGAACAGGCCGTTCCTCAATCACTATCTCAGTAGCCCCATCCCGAATGCGCCGGGGATTATCTGTATGAACAACAAGGCGTACATCTATGTCACTTTCCTGTTGCAAATGCAGCACAGCCTTCTCAAGCGCAGGCAACGCTGTAGAGCAGAACACCTCAATACAACGCTCACCCCATACGGGAACAGACACCAACCATCTAGGCATCAATAATAAACCTCTCTAACCATATCAATCTCCATCACATCGGCGCGGGTAGCAAGCCCGCCAAAAGTTCTGCGGCAAGTAGTAACCCAATAATTAAGTATGGGTGGTGAAGTACTCCCACTCACCTCGCTCCAATCAATTTATCCATCACCTGCTCATCACCGCAGTCTCCACCCTTCCCTTTGACAATAATTCTCTTACGAAAGAACATACGATGTCTAGCATTTGTAATTCTAACAAACGCGGGACAGGAAGGTAAAAAATGCTCAAGACGCTCCTGCATAGTCTCAGTGTAAACAAATTCCTTATCCCTAGGCGACAGTTCAATCATAGCCCCCTCATGAGGCTCAGTAATCAAATGCGTCTCGCTGGGTGAGAAATTAAATGCTACATTCACATCTACCGTAGGATTAAATTTGATCTCTGCATTCCTACGCTTAACAAGTGCAATAGGATGAGGCAGAGCAAGACGACACGAAACTTCTTCACCCTTCCTAAAGTACATACGCCAGACATCATAACTATGTCCATTTGGCCAAGTGGATTCTATCGTCATTGGGTGACGGTTATCCCAACCCCAAGCCAAGAGCGCGTGGCCTGATTTAGTGTCAGGAGGCATTACATCGTCACAAACCCGCATACCCATACAACACACAAGCTTCTTATTGCGCTGGAACAAAGCCTCACAGTTAACTAACATATCCTGAGATATGACTAGGTCTGCTGTCAACAAACAAATACGATCCCCAACTTGAGCTTCACGAAGAACATGTCGATGCGCGTTAGAAAGGCTCTCAAAGGCATTGTCAGGTCCAGGGACCTCTTGACATTGCAAACTAACCCTCAATGAATCCAGACCTTTCGCTGCCTCCATTACACGATTGGGTTGATCTGTATGTACAACAAGCAAAGCTGACTGATCAAGCCTAGTAAGCGCCAGTTTCAAAGCCGGAAGCGTAGCACGCTCAAAAATATCTAGGTAGTGCTCACCCCAAACCGGAACAACGATTAACCAAGAACTCATCGGCGCGGAGCGAGTAGGTGTGTAACCTGATCGGCTATGTGCTGGTCTTGGCATCCCTTTCCCGTCCCTTTAACAACTATCCGATGTTGAAATAACCATTGATGTAACGGGGATGCTCGTGTTCGCATAGATGCAACAACACCACTAGGACTCAGCTTTCTACCACTAATTGGAAAACGTTTATCCGATGGTGATATTTCAAGCATTGACATATCATCAGGATCAACAACTACATGAATATGCTCACGCTTAAAATGATCTAAAAGATCACCATCTATAGTTGACTTAAACGGGATATCACGTTCCTTGTAAATCGCAACAGGATGCAAATGAAATCCCCGCATCACCACCTCTGTTGCATTGTTATTAGTAAAAAACAGATTGGTCGGAAGTAAAGAGGTACCAGAGCCCCATTCAAGATCCTTAATAATTGTATGTCGGTTTGTCCACGCCCACTCAAGCAACTTTCTCGACGTAGCGCCTACAGGTGGATAATGCCCATTAATATCAGTGCGTATACCTACCAGCACAATTGCCTTATTGCCCGCATCAAAATGAGCCGCACAGCTTGTAAACATATTACGACTAACAACCAGATCAGCATTTAGTAGAACAACCACTTCACCAATCTTAGCACGAGCCACAGCATCCGCATGTGACATCTGCAGGGCAACATAAGTTGGCTGACGAGCCACCGGATACAGCTCACACTTAATCTCACGAATTGCTGATTTGATACGGTGCGGGTCATCTGTGTGAATAACAAGTTTATATGGTTCACGTAATTGTTTAAGAGCAATTCGCAAAGACGGAAGCGCGTGCGTAATAAAAGTATTTACATATGGACGCCCCCAAACCGGTATTGATATCATCCAGGTACGTGTCACCCTACCATTTCCTCCACCGCTTGAACAATATTCTCACAAGTATCATCCTTCCATACTAATCGTTGGTGTGCTGGACTATTAGGAAGTTGATCAGCTATACCACAACGCTTAAAAAAGTTTCTTGTATATCCAGAAGGTCCTGCTTCACATGGCCTTAACATCAAGGTAGGAACATCCATAAACAAAGCCATCCACATAGGACCGTTACTGATCCCAACATTGAGTGTAGCACTTGCATATAAATTCGCCCGCCAAACCATATCTTTTGCTGCAAGAAAATCTGTAGGCCAGCCGTGTAAAAGCTCATCTGCTTTGATAGTGTCCCGAACAATATTCACTATATATCCACGCACCTCTAATGAACGTGCTGCGGCTACCCATTCCTTAACTACACTGTTCCGTGACGGATGATGGTCAGCTTCACGCAATGTAAACGTGATCAATCCGTCAATTTTATTAACAACCGGCCCGGGCGGCCTAAGCGGACGGCAGTGACCCTCCATCGCCTCTATCATAGCTGGAAGTGAAATCTTCCGGTCACCTGCACCGAACTCCCCACTAAATCCTGGTGTCCGGTCCCGATGCACTGTCACTGTATTAACTCTAGGCAGCATCCAACAAATTGGCTCGAGCACTTTCTCTCTAAGAGCAACACGCTCTTCAATTGATCTGGGCCATAGCCCATCCTGCCTAAAGCCGCCAATCGGTCCCGGCGTAATGTGTAGATCAATTAGTTCCGCGCCCCGACGCAACCTCTCAAGCTCAAGGAGGGCGAGGAACGCAACCACATCGTAAGTCGGAGGGTTACAGCTAAGGTCGTAGCAAGCGATCATTTAATATCGCCAATCCTTTTCCTTGCGCGGGCAACTCGGATTCTCGCATGTCTTTTCGCTAGTGGGTGGGCAGATACAACCTTGTGGAGGTATAAACGGATTGACAGCAACCATTGGAGGACATAACGGCCAGTGATGGCGGCCGCACCAGCACGGAATTGGATCACCCGTAGTTGCTGCAATTGCCTGCGTTAAAAAAGCCATCCTGTTTCCTCTCTATCCAGTACTGGTTACAACAAAATGAACCCGCTGCCAAGATACGTGCCGCACCATGTCAACCTCAGACGTATACAAAGACAACTCCTCCATAGCCGCAGCCAAAATCTTATCGCCTTCTTCCTGGTTTTCACGATGCATTCGTAACCCTTCAAGAATACGATCTACATGTTGAACAAAGATATTAGGTCCTTCACCCTCTTTGTTAATTCGAATTCTTAACTGCTCATGCTCTTCAATCTTTTTCCTATTCTTACCCAACTCAGCAGCAATTTCAGCCCTCTTCTTCAAACAATGATTATTCATAAATCCAATAAAATCAACCTTATCAACCTTACCTTCCGACATCGTCAACACCTGACCAAAAATCGCTGCTAACGCCTCCACAACTTTAGCCGCAAAAGAGAAGACCCTCTCCTCATCAACCGTGCCTGTCTCATCATACTTAGCCCGTAACTCTTTATTGCTTAAAACATGATAAGCTCTTGACAGTTCAAGAAACTTATCATGACCCCCGCCGGGTGCATCTGGATGAAATTGCTTGGCCTTAGAGCGGTAGGCGTCCTTGATGGTCTTGGGCCTAGCCTTTATCCCCACCTTCAGACATTTATACAATCCCAACGGATCAGGCATCTAATACTTTCTATCTCGCCGGGCGTACAAAAAACTATAACCACGACCTCGCCAATGGGTATAATAGTCAAGCATATCTTTTAAGGTCACGGTATTAAGTCGCTGCTTCCAATGACCGTTAGGATGTACTAACTGGATTTCGTATCGGTAAATCATATCCCCAGCCCATCCAATAAAGCTATCGTCTCAGCCGCTGAAGTATGCGTGATCCATCCACCCCCCGCATCCAACCATTTCCGCTTATATTTCTCCCTATCGTCAATCAGAATATCACCCCGCTCGCAGTGCATCCATTTATCCTGCGAGCGACAACAACGCACCTCCGCATAAAAACTAATATTTTTTCGTATCCAATGCACCTTATTAGACGTAGCCTCAGGAACATCGTTTTTGTTAGGAATTCCAGTCAAAATAATTGGACTGTACTTTCTAATCCGCTCCCACAGATCAAGAGCATCAGCCATTGGAGGTATATCAACAAAAAAGTCTGGCCTTTTCTTTAAGTTAGGCCAAACTCTTGGATTACCTCCATCCTTACCCAACCGTTCTCCAAATAAGTCAAAATAGTGCTGATCAAAATCAGCAAGCACGCCATCCATGTCACAAAAAAGTTGCATCACGCCTTCTCATCTTTTGCTTCAACAGGACGCTGTGGCTGATCCTGGTACTTTCCAGAATAGGGCTGGCTAGTGGGTCGATCCAGAAGCTCGAACGACATCTGACCAATAGGTGCCCCTGCAGCTATTCTTATTGTATCAGGACCATTATTACTAAGCTCAATAGTAGGCCAACCTCGCCAACCCGGCTCAAAAACGGTATTCTGAATCGACAAACCCTTACGGGCCCAGGAAGATTTATTGTATAATATGCCTCTCAAATCATTCGGAAATTCAAAATACTCAACCGTGGTTGCTAACTGAAAAGCTCCGGGCAGTAACGCATACCCGTCTTTTATACGCATATCGTACCCAGCAGCTGATAAACCATAAGACATGCCGTGTTCCACAGTACGCTCATAAAAGGGTTTGATTATAAGAGAGTGATGAAGGATACGCTCTAATATAGTCTGCGCAGATAAGATCATGCTACTTCCCTGAATTTTTCGACTTCTTAGGACGCCCAATTTCAATAGGCTTTGCATGTCTTTTGCCAACATTCACCAAGGCTGAACCGCTCAGTCTCAAATCTGGCGAATCGTTTCCTCGAAGAGCTAACCAGACTACTCCTGTAGCAGCTATCTCATCTAACTCCGCTTGCGTTAATCGCCAACAGGATATGACCTGTTGCCCATCTCGAAAACAATATATTGCACGTCCTATCTTTTGTAAAGACAGGGCCTCTGGAACCATTGTGCTGTTAAAGCCTTCAAACTTTACACTGATCGCCATGTTACTTACGAGCCTTTATCCCAACCATTTGAAGTGCTTTTTTCTTAACGATGCTAGCTGCCTCGTCAAGATTCTCACCGAGATCTTCGCCTTCAGCCAAAACAAAAGCAACCTCAACTTCAGCACGTTTAGTTTCGTACTGAGCCGGCTGCACCGTTCGACTATATAAAACGCGACCTCCTGTTATTTGAACCATACACTCCCTCCAGAGTTAGGACAAAAACAAACACATATAATACATACTGTTTTAGATATTTAACTTTTTGAACTATATGGGGCGATTGAACCCGAGTTCATTAGCAGTCACTGAAGTACCATCTACACCGCTTGAACTGCCCGATACTGTTGTGCCTGAGCCGGCAAGATAATCTTTTAAGAGCTCCTGAGCAATCAATGGAAATCTTATAGCAAGTCCCTCTGCTCCCCTAAAATAAGTTAAAGCAACTGAACCAGCCTTAATAGCTTGAAGTTTTTGAGATGTGACCTGCTCATTCTCAACCTCTGAACCTTCCGCAAGCGCCACTGCAAGTTCAGCACAAGCATCAACAATATCTTGAACTAAAACACGCTTGGCTAATGTATCATAAGCATCAAGCCAGGTTTGACGATCAAGTAGCCGCGTAGCCCGAATGATAAAGCCTTCACGCGCAGCGTTATTAAGCGCCAACCATGTTACATTTTGTGATTTTGCAAAATAGGAATCAGCGGGCATTATTTCAATATAAGATGTAATTCCGGACACCAGATACGACACCCGAACTTCAATTGAAGCAATACAAGTTCGACCACCAGCTGTTACAATTGTGTTCTGGAGAGTGTAATCCTTTCCGAGATCGCCTCCAGATAACCAAATTGTTGTCGTAGTCGTGGTGTTAGTTTCGCTATCTTGTACCAAAGGAGGTACGGACACCGGAGTGATTGCCCACACAGACTGTGATATTGTATCGGGACCAAGCTCATCAGACCAATCAAGAACAAAGTCCTTGACCTCATCAAGCAGCTTGACAAATGATCCAACTACAGGCATAATTTATTCTCCTCTAAACCGCGACTTTGGATGACGATGTACGCGGTGGAATAGTTGTGCTCCTACCTTGGCTACGCGGCGACCTAGAGCGATGCCCAACCGGTAAACCAGATGGCGGCGGTGGCTCTCCCGGCTCAACCGCACCCTTCCATAATGCAACTTGTAGATTGATAGGATTGAGTACAGCAGGCTCAACCGCGCCCTTCCAAAGTTTTACCTCAAGAGCCATTAGACCAATCCACCCCCAATCAGCGCAGGCAACGAACCCTCTTTCACGTTGCCCGTATTAACTGGCCTGAAATCGCCGCCGGCTGCATTAACAAACGGGCTGGCTGAAAGTATCTCATTTGAAGCAGCCCCGCCGAGTTCGTGCATAGTATAATCACTGGGCGCAGAATAGTGTGTTGCACTGTCGTAGGAACCATTCCCCCCATAAATTTTTATATTTGTTCCAGATGCCGAAAAATCAAATCCAACCCCGCCGCTGTCGGAAAATCCTTCGACCAAATTATTAAGCACACTATGTATACTCTGATTTGATCCTACGGCTCTCATCCCCTTCCCGGTTCCACCGTTGCTCCAAATACTGTTATTTTCAGCAACACCAGAATAATTTAGTGCAATACCGTCAGAAGCTCCACCAATTTTGATAGCATTATGATAAAACACTGCCTGATTAGCAGCATTATGGTATAATACCTGAGTAAAATCTTTAGTACCGTTTTCAAGAAAACAGAGAGAAACGACTCCGCTACCTATCTCAATACCACGCCCACCTACATCATATACATAACAACCAAGAACCCTGACCTTTGCGCCTAATTCTATTCCCCGACTTGCTGTTGAGTTGTTAAGTTTACATCTGTAAAGGGTGCACCAATCTCCCAGAAAAACTAGTCTGTCTGACCCCGTATTATGTACATGTAAATTTATTAAATGAACATGATCTTGTGCTGCAGATGTCCAAGGTCCAAAGGTCGCATTGCCGTCCAAACCCCCCAAGCCGCCGTCACCAGCTACAGACGTATACCCCTCAAACAATGCTGGTGCAGAATGAGACGGTGCCCAAGCAGGCGTTGTCCCAGTATCATCCATCGCGGCTGTAACGGACGCTGCTAATATTTCGTCCGTTCCTTCCTTGATATTGACCCTTGTGCCGTTGTCCGTATCAAAGATCGTCTGCTTAACACCAAACTCCACATCGCCGAATG
>SDBT01017236.1_pt1 | contig 11414 bp, 6 predicted proteins | sample 2277101 | NCBI WGS metagenome assembly SDBT01 (sample SAMN10404973, study PRJNA504765) | marine sediment metagenome | isolation source: marine sediment core GS10_PC15, 103 cmbsf | place: Arctic Ocean: Southern Knipovich Ridge | collected 2010 | reverse complement strand
CAACTAAACCGTCTTTAGCATCATTCACAACTTCTAAATCTTTTGTAAGTACCAGTTTTCCACCAGGAGCTACATAAATAACATTATTATTATATGGTTTTGAACGTCTACTGCGAATAATTTTAGCTTGTTTGTTAGGAATTTGTGCAACATAGTGACTCAATAATATAAGCTCACGTCCACGGAGATCAAGTGATTTTTTACTCTTAACTTTCAATCTTACGCTACCATTAGCACCACTTATAGTAGCACCTGGCTCTAGTCGAATATGTATTTCTTGAGCATGTTCGCTATCTTTATCAATCCATGAAAAATGATCAAGTGGCAATTGACTGTCACCTTGAATAATCACCATATTATCACTTACTTTTCTTTTATTCTGAATACTACGAGTTTTTCTGATTACTGGAAGACCCAAAATAATAACATTTCCACCACCAAGTATCGATGTACCAAAAATATTATGTGACCAACCAAATGTAGTACCGTCAACATCAGTTCCTATAACAATCACTCCTGCAAACTTATTTGAACCTGGCCATATTTGATTATGAGAGAATGTTCCACCATTTAACGTAAATTTAATTTGATCAACATTATGAAGATTTGCACTTTTCCAAGTATTGTGTGGTGTGCCTGGTAATTTACTTACTATACCAGCTGCTAAACCAAAATAAGCTTCTCTATCCATACTAAATTGAGAACTATCATTAAGAATAAGTTCAAATTTAACTGACGCACCTTCCATAGGTGCTGTATCCCCAACTTGAAACACACCACCAGGCTCAGCAGCGTTACCAATAGTATTTTGTGCTTGATCATTAAGTATCCATCTTATATCAGTTTGTGGTGCACAATCAGGATGAGATTGAACCGCAACAAATGATTGTTGATGAACAAGCACAGATGAAGCTTCTTCAAATATTATATCTCCAACACCAGATATTTTTACAAATATTGATACAAGGTCAGGGTCATCAACGGCTGTTTTGTCACCCAAACTTGGGTCAAGTATTCGATCGAATGAAAGCTCAGTCTGATCAGTAAATCTAAGTATTCCACGAGTGCCTTCTGCTGCTGGAGAACCAATAATAATTTGAGCTCCTGGTTCTGCTACAACAAGAACTGAACCAGCAAACTCGAGAATTTTATTTTGAGTATCAAACTTACTAAGGTCAAGACAGCCAGTACTTTTAATACGAAATTCTTTTACATCTTGTGAATGGATAACAAGTTTTTGAGGACCAGCCGAACCGAAATCAGGACCTGGTAAAATAGAACACACATTATCTATTTCGACATCTTCATTTAATTCAAAAACACCATCACCTTTTGCAACCAAAATAATACCATTAATTCCTAACTTAATTGAAGCCGAAAGAGAATCAATATTACGATGCTTACTACCAAGACCAACTTGTCCATGATTTTCAACTGCTATAAAGCCCATTGGAGCTTCGGCACTATTAAAGCCATTCAACATAACAAGTTCATCCACTTTGCCACCATCAACACATAAGTGAACCATATCGCCTAATCGCGAACGTTTAGTTTGAAATTGGCCAACTTTACCCTCTATAACAGGAATGCTTGTAAGATTTGCCTCTGTTACGTCGGCACACCCACATATTTCAGGCGTTTCTTTTGGTTCATACGGGATAAAGTTTTCACAGTCTCGCTTTGCATCACCCCAATCAAACGTAAAGTCTGAAATACATTCACCTGACCCTACAAGTATCCGACTATCGGCATCAGAAAGGTCTACTTTCCATTTGGTAATACCAACACGGTTATCAAAGAACACTTGGTTTTTCGGTAAATTAACAGTACCATTACCACTTATTACTACCATAGTTGAAATGTTTGCACGATGAAATGGGTCAACACTAAAACAACCATTTGTGTCTACAAAAATACCACCCTCACCAGTTGTACCACTTGCTTCAGGAAATCCTAGCAAACCACCTTCTGTTTCAAATGATATAAAGGAACCATTAATTAATAACTTAGGAAATGTTTCAGGATCAGGTAACATTGGCATTACTGCAGGATTTGAACCAATCGATATATTACTTGCTCCAGCCAAAAATATAGTATGAACAGAACAACCATTCACTGAAAAAAGATCTTTCTTAATGCATTCATCATTGTTTGCAACTTGAATTTCAAGACGATGTGTACTTGCCTCCACAGCTTGATCTTTGGTTTGAATAACGTCAAGATGTGAAGCATTATCAACTAATGAACCGTCACAAGAAAGCGAACCTTCTTTTGTTCCTAAGAGTAAAATTCGTCCATAACCTCTATCAATTGCACAACCGTTATTATAAAAACGAAAAATACTAGTATTACCATTGGGATTATCTTTATTTGGTACAAGTAAGTCAACACCTGTTAATCCTGCGCTTGTGTGTAATCTGAAAATTGAATCTTCAAATGCAATTTTTGGACGTGGACGTTTTTTACCAGCACATTCAATCTTATGCGCTTCACCTCCAATATAAGTTGGTTCTGAATGAACATCAGAACGACCTAAATTATCTCGTTCAAATACATTGTGGTTTTCATCATCATGCACAATTGATGCATTACAAATAGTCATGCAGTTATTAATAAAAAAGTCTGCGCTGTTATAGCGACGCAACTCTGGTATAGTATTTTCGTCAAATGTTCGTGCTGGAAATACTAGCTTATTTGGTGATACTGCTTCAGATGCAATTACTATTGGGCAACCAGTCTTGGTTACTTCGAGCGAGAGAACATGTAGTGCATTGTTCTCTGGTGAAATTCCAAGAACATCAAGCTTACCTTCTACATCAAATATAATATGTCCTGCTCCTGGAGTTTTAACATCATCAAACAGCGTATCGCCACTGTTAATAACAAAACCCTCTGATTCATTTACATTACCACATAAATCAGCACCAGAACGAAAGAAAATGCCTGATGAACCATCCATTCGAATAATTGCAAATACATCTTCTTCATCTGCAATACCATCTACAAGCCAAGCTGATGGATTACGTTCTTTAATTACTTGCTCCGGATCCAAACCACAAATACAATCAATTGGCGGACATTCTTTAGGGCATACATTTGTTGTTGTTCCAACGTAGTCAATATATGTACAATCTTCAGTTATCACTCTGCCATTTGCACCTAAAATAAAACCAAATTGCTGACCCTCTGCATCTAAAAATGAATTGTCACAGAATGTATCAACTCTAAATGGCGACAATTTTCGGTTTTCATTAATAATACGCAATGCACCCAAATCAGTAGATCCACCAGAATTTATAACTTTAAAAATTGCCTGGTCACCTCCAAGCGTAGTTAGGTCAACATCAGAACAGGTAAATCCTAGAAAATTCAACATAGGATCTCCAGGTCCTTGGCATTGTTCTTCTTGCTTGTCTGCTTCATGGCCAGCAATAACAAAACATGAACAATCTTGTATGCGCAAAATTATGCAGCCATTATCTGCATTTTGAGGATCAAAGGTAATGGTACCTAATGCATTATCTTTACCTGCAATATCATTTTTATTAACAAGATATGTTACGCAAGATTTAGCTCCTACTTTAAATTCTACATTTAATGGATTATCATTATCTTGTCGTTCAATTATGACCTCTGGCTCATTTGTGTCATCCATACACACATAAAAACGAGCGCCTTCTGTTGTTGCATCGGAGGTAAAGGATACTGATTTACCGTTTACAAGTCGAAATTTTAATGTCCCATCTCCAGAAAATGCCACCAATAATGGATTCTGGTTATTATCTGAACCACGAAACTTTAAATCATTATTAACATTAAATGTAACCGTTTTGCCTGATGCCGCAGAAATAAAAATTCGTCCTTTGGTGGTATCATCACTTTTTAAAACAGCGTCTGAGGTAACATTAACCGCAATGTTGACAGTAGTTGCTTGAATAACTACAGGCCCAACAATATTATTTACACCCGAAATGGAAAAATTCGTATCAACCTTACTGTCGTCACAATCAATATCTCCTCCGTTCCAACCGGTAGCAGAAATATATGATGTACTGAACATAACACATGCAAATAATACGCTTATGAATTTTGGCTTAGAAAATGACTCGCACATACGACTATTCCCCTTTTTTTTGACGTGACTTTATCTTACTAACCGTTACTCATTTTTTGCTTCGTTACTTATTTTTTAAAAATAAAAAACATTTCATTTTCAAGTACTAGTAGATTTTATTAAAAATGTCAACAAAAAAAATATTACATTTATTGTGATTTTACCGCAACCCATATATCTTCAACTACATCTGTTGAAATAGTATTTTTAAAAAAATTCCATTTTGATGAATCAATGGTGTGAGCATTAACAACAGAAACATCTACATCATGTTCTTTCATAAGCTGATTCAAATCAATTGTTGCAGGAAAAAAACGATGCTGTTCAAAATGATACCTAATATTTTTCGCTTGATAAATAAAATTCAAAAATTGATATACCAATTCCTCGTTTGTGCTCTGTTTTGAAATAGCAAAATTATCTACAATAACAAACGTACCTTCTTGCGGAACACTAAATTTCAAATGTGGGTATCGCTTTAACATTCGCCAAACCAATGGCGTCTGTGTTACAGCCATAGGAAATTCACCCGTAATTAACAAATAATCAGTTCGCGATTCCGTATACGCACCAACCAACTTTTTCTGTTTAAGCAATAAATTCTTTACCTGTTTAAGTTTTTTTTCATCCAAGTTATCAATATCACCAAAAAGATAAAATGCTCCTATAAGTACAGCTTCTCGAGCAGCGTCTGACATCGCTAAAGGACCTTGAGCAATATCTTCATTAAAAATAAGGGCCCAGCTTGCTGGTAGTTGAATGCCTCCAAAATAACGCTTATTATATCCTATACCATACACGGCCCAGTAATAGGGAATAGAATATTTATTTTCAGGATCATAAAACAAACCCAATAAACGAGGATCGAGTCGTGGCCATATCGTTAATTTAGTTTTATCAAGCGGTTTTAGTAAATCATCTTGTATAAGAAGTTCGACTGTGTAATCAGATGGAACGATAAGATCATGCCCTCGACCTTCAGTAGCCCGAAATCGAACATATAATTCTTCATTACTTTCAAAATAACTTAAGTTCACTGTAATACCTGTTTCTTGCTCAAACTGATCAATTATTGTCGGATCAAGAATATCTGTCCACGTCATAATGTTAATAGCGCGCCGTGGCTGCCAAAGCCTACTCAATGATGGAAAAAATAAAAAAAGAAATATTATTACCAACCAAAAAAAAATAATATGTACTCGTAAAATAACTAAATAGGGTATATTCATGATTAAAATATCCGCACTCGAGTACGAAGTAAACAAAAAATCACAACTAACAAACTACTAAATAACATCATACAACTGGAAAGTGCATTAATGATAGGGGTTACACCAGTTTTGATAGTAGCTAAAATATACAGTGATAATGTTTGAGCTGTTTCACCAGTGCAAAAAAATGCTATAATAAAATCATCTAATGAAAGAATAAACACCAATAATGAACTTGCTATAATTGCCGGGGCCATCATTGGAATAATAATTAAAAAGAATGTTTGATGAATAGTCGCACCTAAATCAAGTGATGCTTCAATAATACTGTAATCAATTTCAGCGAGTCGAGCTTGCAAAATAGGAACTGTATAAGCAAGCCCAATAAGAGTGTGACCAGTAATAAGTGTTGTAAAACCCAACGGAACAGCAAAAAAATTAAAAAGGCTAAGCAAGCCTACCGCTAAAACAATTTCCGGTATTGCTAAATTCAGATAAAAAAGACTAACAAACGATTGTAATCTACTTTTTGTACTATAAAATACAAACGATAATCCTAACATCAAACTTAGCAGTACCGTACTTGAGGCTACGATAATAGAATTTTGTGTTACTTCCCAAATTTCAGATGAATACCATAATGCTTTATACCACTTAGTTGAAAAAGAAACCCATTCATATGGATACGAAATACTATTAAAAGAAAAAGTAATTAAAACTACTATTGGTATATATAAAAAGAGATATAAACAGACAACAAAGAAAACAAGCCAATATCGACTTATAAATTCCTTAACCATCAAGTTCTACTTCCACTAAGCAAAAATCTTTTACTTACATTCCAACGTAACAACAACATTACACATAATAGTAGTATACAACTTATAACAGTAACCGCAGCACCCATCGACGAATTCCGAGCAACCAGAAAGTAATGTTCGATTAAGCTTCCTGTTAGCATATATTTATCACCACCAATAAATAAAGGAATAGCAAATTCTCCAAATGCAGGAACAAGCACCAACAGAATACCCGTTAATATACCTGGTATACTTAACGGCAAAATAACTTTAAAAAACGTTTGACGCATACTTGCACCTAAGTCCTGTGAAGCTTCGATTAATGTCCAATCAAGTTTTTCAAGCACAACATAAATCGGCAAAATCATAAAAGGAAGATAGCAATAAAACATAACAATACTTACCGCCATCAAAGTATTAAGTATGGTAAATGGTGTATGAATGAAACCTAAACTCAATAATACATCATTAATAAGACCATGTTTTTCTAATATAAAATACCATGCATAAATAAGAATCAAAAAATTAGTCCAAAATGGCAAAATAAGAAAAAACAGTAAAATATTTCGTACCCCACGAGAGGCTTTACATGCAAGATAATAAGCCAGAGGATAGCCAAAAACTAAACAAAATATCGATGTCGATATTGCAAGCAATAAGGAACGAAAAATAATTTTAAAATATATTGGTTGAAACAGTTTTATATAATGCGCTAGTGTAAAACCTGAAAAAATTGAAATATCCCAATTTTGTATAAAACTAATAACTACCATACAAATCAGAGGGACACAGAAAAAAAGTATTTCCCACAAAATAGTAGGTATTATAAAAAAAAAGGGAAGATCATCAAGAAAACGTAATTTTAATCGTTTAAAAATATTCATCGCTCAAGCAACACAACATTTTCTTTTTGCCAATATAAATACACTTTATCATCATAATCTACTACTTCCTTTTCAAAATGCTCTTCATTTTGCTCAAAAACTTGCATAAGAACATTATTTTTTAGTCGTACATTATATTGTGTAGATCTACCATAGTAGACAATCGATTTAATAGTTCCTGTAACATGATTAGTAAAATTCTCACTTGGCTTTTTACTTAACCAAATTTTTTCAGGACGCAAGCTCATATATCCTATTGCACCATCTACAATCCAATTCTTTTTTTCTGGCATCATAATCAGAAATGTTCCCAATTCAGATACTTCAATCCGTACTTCACTATCTGTTACTCGTAGTACACCCTGAAAAATATTAGTTGAACCAATAAACTTTGCAACAAATGTTGAGATGGGAAATTCATAAATTTCTTTTGGTGTGCCTATTTGTTCAATTTTTCCATCATAATTCATAAGTGCAATATAATCTGCAACTGTTAAGGCTTCAAATTGATCGTGTGTTACATAAATAAAGGTTGTTTTTAGGGTGCTTTGCAAATCAATTAGTTCAACAAGCATACGTTCACGCAACTTTAAATCTAACGCTGCTAAAGGCTCATCGAGTAGCAATACTTCAGGGTTGTTTACCATAGCACGCGCCAATGCAACACGTTGCTTTTGTCCCCCCGATAATTGTCCTATTGCCTTATGCGTATGCTTTTCTAAATGAACTGTTTTAAGCATTGTTGTAACTTTTTTTTGAATTGTTTCTTTAGAAACTTTTCGTATCGTGAAACTATAAGCAACATTTTCAAATACATTGAGATGCGGAAACAACGCATAATTTTGAAACACCGTATTGACTTTGCGCTTATGAATGGGAAAAGATGTAATATCTTCATCACCAAGTAAAATACGACCTGCATCCACTTGCTCAAATCCACCAATTAGACGTAAGAGTGTTGTCTTACCACATCCACTAGGACCTAGCAGCGCAAAAAAAGCCCCTGAAGGAACTAAAAGGTCGAGATTTTCAAGAACGGTAACACCATTAAATATTTTTTTAATGTGCTCAAGACGAATGCTTTTCATATCGCTTGCTTATTTTCCCAAACATTACAGGAATAATAACATCAGAAAAGGTACAAGGAATAACCACAGCAAAAATTAATAAAATAAATAACACACCCATGTGATCATACCAAGTTGTAAACCCTTCAGCAACCAAATAGAATAGTGATGCTAATGAACTTGTTAATATATGTGAAAAATGAGAAATAACAACAAACGTAGAATTACCAAAAGAATTATTACGCATAATAACTAATGCATTAATAAGCCCGATAAACCAAAAAATCAATACATTATGTACTTCAGAAACAATGCACAGATGTAAGTCCATATCTACACCAAAAAACAAACCTGCACTATAAGGAAGAATAATATCAGAAAGCGTACAAAAAACAGTTGCTGATACTAATGACAGAAAAGCAGTAAAAAATACTCGCTTTGAAAAACGCATAAATCCTAAATAAGCACCTGTTGCCGCAAAAACTATATGTAGAAAATGAAAACTATGAAATAACCTATGTGCTACTTCATGCAAAACATACTGATCAGAAGAAAAACTTTGTACAAATCCAATAATAATAAAACTAAGCGCCACAGAAAATATACCATATGGTAAATGACACAATATTTCACTTAATAATGATTCGGTATGAGTAGGATGTACGTAGCAATCGCCACGACTCGTATTCATTATGCCTCCGTTAATTTACTATAAAAAAAATAAAACAAAAAAATATTTTTTCAACTAATCTTCTTTAATTAAGCCATAAAACTCTCACTGAGTCAAATACGGTTTTTACTTACAACGGCCCATTCAACATTGAAGTGCAACAAAGTGATGTAAAAAGTTAGCCCATAATATAGTCTCTAATATGTAAAACAAAACAACATAATTAGGAGACCATATCATTGCTACTGAAGGGTACCATTATTTTTTCTAATTATACTTTTTTAATAGCCACCTAATAATGTTCAATTGGGTTCAAATATGAATTTTTTATCTTCGCGGCATTTTGAAAATGTGTGCTTTATAGTGTTGAACAAGAAAAAAAGGTAAAGGGGAAATCATTCCCCTTTACAAAAATTTTATTAGCCTGAATATTTCTTACCTGAAGGCAAAACTGTATTCTTAAATAGTACAGCACCCGAATTTATAACCTCCTCATCAGTCATCCCCTTCGCCCCTTTGAAGATTGTCCCTGTGACGATTGCCATTTTAAGGGTTACCCCTTTAAGTTTTGTATCTGTAAGGTTAGTATCTGTAAGATTTGTCCAGTCTAAATTTGCATTTTCAAAGCTTGCCCCTTTAAAGTTTGCCCCTTTAAGGTTTGACTTGTAAAGGTTTGCCTTCTCAAAGTTTGCCCCTTCAGCTTTTACCCCTTCAAGGTTTGAATTTATAAGGTGTGCATTTTCAAGGTCTGCCCCTTCAAGGTTTGACTTGAAAAAGTAGATACTTTGAGCGTTTATCTCTTTAAAGTTTGCGCTTTTAAGGTTTGAATTTTCAATGGTTGCCGCTATAAGGTTTGCCCCCTCAAGTTCTGTACCATCAGGGACTATAGCCCCTCTAAGGTAACACCCTTTACACGATTTTGTTTTTAATAATATTTCGAGATTATTATCGGCTTTTGTCTTCTGCTTTTCCGTAATTCCAAACGTCTTTTCTAACTGATATTTCGTCATAGCTCGTAAGCCATTTGAAGCTAAAAGTATCAAGCTCAAAGCACAAAGTAGACGCAGATTAATTCGATTATTCCTCATGTTTTCTCCTTTTTATAGAAACCAACACCGCTATACCCTTTTACTATAAGAATAAAAAATTTTATATACAAAAGTCAATATTTCTATTAGAAGTTTTTAAATTAAAACGCATGGCCAAATGTCAAAAACCATGCATGTCGAGATTCAGCCGGATCATGACGATTCCAGCGCCAACCGATATCAAATCGAAGAGGACCTACAGGTGTATGATAGCGAAAACCAAATCCTGTACCTAACAACAATTTTCCACCTTCTACTTCTGCAAAAGAATTTTCTACTAATGTCCCTATATCTTGAAATATTACAACACCAAAATTATGAAATACAGGAATACGTAATTCAATATTAGCATTCACCATCGATCTACCACCTTGAGGAACTAAAATGGTTTCTCCTTTTTTATCAGTAAATTTTCCTAAAGGAGGTCCCATGTCTTTTTCTATGCTGCGAATAGAATTTTCTCCTCCTAAATAAAAACGTTCAGGAGGCATAATATTAGTAAATTTTTGTTTAAAAATATGACCAAATCGTAGTCGTAATGCACATACTACTGATTTTAAAGAAAAAAAACTTGCATGTTCAAGTAATATTTTGAAAAAAATAGTACTGTTTTTTTTCCACGGAAACATCCCCTTGCACGAAACTGCAGAAAAAAAACCTTGTGTTGGATTTAAACTATTATCAAGAAAATCAACAAAAATACTTGGCTCAAAAAAAATGTGTGGAACTTTTTTATTAATCAGTGCCGGCTCAAAATTAATCGCTTTAGCAAGATCTTTTGAAAGTCCTCGTGTCTCCATAATTTCAAAGCCAACATTACATCCACAATCAACATGCGGAACATGCCGACGCAATTCGATTAACACTCCTTGTTGAATAGCGGTATATAATGGCTTGTCAGAACCAACAAAAACAGGTTGTATATACTTGTGTGCATAGCCTTTAATTAACATATGTAATGGAATATTACATATCCATGGTCTATGATATGCTGCAACTATACTTCTATAAAACTTAGTTACATCGGCATTAAAAAAGAATTGATCTGCAGCATGAAAAGGATTTTTCCACGCACATGATCCACCAAATTTATAGGTTGAACCACTTTTAAAAGAAAAATTTTTACTTACCTGCTGAAAACCAGCGCGAAGCCGAACTTCAAATGGATCATCTTCTATGAGCTTAATAATAACTGTTTTTTCTTTTGATGTATCAGCAATATTATATGGAAAAATATGAATGGTTTCAAAAATCCCAAGATCACGAAATTGCAATAAACTTTTTTCTAGCTGCTCACTATTCCATACATCATGTTCTTTATATTCTAAATGGCTCAACACATGTTCAAACGGAAATGGTACGATACCACGTACAATTGTCTTTCCAAAGGTAACTTGCTCATCGCATCCTGATATGTGCCAAACAACGGTTACTAAAGGACCATCGTACACAAACTCTGATGTAATTTTTGCATAAAGATATCCATGTGTTTTCATGTAATCAATTAACCAATCACGTTGTATCTGTAATAATCGAATATCAAATGCTTGAGGAAAATCACGTAAAATAGTTTTAAACGG
>SDBT01017235.1_pt1 | contig 11415 bp, 10 predicted proteins | sample 2277101 | NCBI WGS metagenome assembly SDBT01 (sample SAMN10404973, study PRJNA504765) | marine sediment metagenome | isolation source: marine sediment core GS10_PC15, 103 cmbsf | place: Arctic Ocean: Southern Knipovich Ridge | collected 2010 | reverse complement strand
TTTTATGGCAAAGCTGGCAGGCTCAAAAACGAGGTCACCACCAAACCGATACGAGTGGATTACGAAAGTACGGGCCAGTATGAGCCGATTGCCAAAAAAAGCTTTTTCATTCATAAAACGTGGATGGAAAATTTAAAGCCGGGCATGGTTTACAGTTACCGTATCGATGAGCGAGGGGCACAAACACACAGCTTTCGGACACAGCCGAAAAAAACTGATGAAGCCAGATTTATAGTTTACGGAGACAGCCGAAGTTACCCCAGGATTCATCGAAAATTGATCGAGTTAATGATGGCTGAAAAGGTTGATTTTATTATTCATAACGGCGACTTTGTAAACCATGGAGCAAGTTATGAACAATGGGGTCCGGAGTTTTTTGAACCGATGAAGGGTTTAGCTGAATCTATTCCTGTCTATGCAGTCAAAGGCGGCCATGATAATTCGGCGGCGAACTGGTCGCCCGGGCCGCCATATTATTTTAACAAACTGCTTATGGCACCAGGGCAGCAGTACCACTACAGTTTCGACTATGGCCCCGCACATTTTGTTTGCGCCGATGATTATTGTGCACCTTTTCCTGCCGACCCGGGACCGGTTCTGGAAGCGATTTCCGCTGATATGGGCAAAAACGATAAGATGTGGAAGTTTGTTGTAATGCACGAGCCCAGTCTTAATTTCGGCGGTCATTGGACAATGTGGGGATATCCGAATGCGCTGCCGACTTACTCCAAGCTCGGTGTTGATTTTGTAATAGTCGGAAGCTCACATATGCACGAACGGTTTCGGCCTGTCATCCCGCCATCCGGAAGTGACGGCAGCTACGTTACTTATATCACCGCAGCCGGAGGTGGTGCGCCTTTGTACGATGTAGAGCCTGCGATATACCACGGCCGCGCAAAGAAGGAGTATAGCTTCTGCCTGTTTCACATCAAAGGAAATAAGCTGACTATGAATACAATCAACATCGACGGTATGATAATTGATCATCTGGAAATAACCAAAACGGATGGCCAGGTAGATGAAGAGTATAAGCAGACAGCAATTCCCCTGGAAGCGATTCGGATTCATCAGAATCTGCACAAGGCCTTTGAAAGCATACAGCTGCCTGAAAACATAATGCCGAACAAATCATTCAACCTTACCTTTAAGGTAACTGTTCCCCGGTTAATTCATTCGGCTAAAATGACTTTCAAGTTATGTGCCGACGCAACCACATACAAGCTTTCTGAGCCGAAAACAATAACCGTCCCGAACCAGGGCGGTACTTTTGAGCTTGACTTTACGGTAACGCCATTGGTTAATGTTAAAAGGACCAGGGATTCGAGCGGAATACCGAGACCAATTAAACCGTTGTTGCTTATTGACTGTCACTATGAAATCGGCAAGATATACTGGGATATAAATCAGGGCATTCGAGCTTATTGATTCGTCCCTTCGGCCTTGCTCAGGGCAGGCGTGCGTGATACGCGTTGCGTGAAAGGAAATTTCCGTAATGAAACCGACGCTGGTTGTCATGGCTGCCGGGACGGGCAATCGTTACGGAGGATTCAAACAGGTTGAACCTATCGGCCCAAACGGCGAACTATTAATCGATTATTCGGCCTATGATGCTATACGTGCGGGGTTTGGGAAACTGGTTTTTGTTATACAAAAGGATTTTGCGGAAATTTTTAAGCAGAAAGTCAGCGGCAAGTTCGAACGTTGTCTGGAGGTGTGTTACACTTATCAAGAAATCAGCAGCTATCTTGACGAGTTTAAGCTGCCACGCAATTGCAGAAAGCTGTGGGGGACCGGCCATGCCGTTCTTACAGCCGGGGAAGTTGTTAATGAACCATTTGCCACTATAACCGCCGATGACTATTACGGTCATAATTCGTTTAAGATAATTGCTGATTATCTGTCTTCGGCACAGATGCTCCGTACTGATAACCATGTAATGGTTGGCTATATCCTGCGCAATACCTTATCCGAACACGGATATGTGTCTCGTGCCGTGTGCCGGTGCAGCCCGCAGATGCAGTTGGACAGCATCGTCGAGCGAACGAAAATAAGTCCAACGGCAGAAGCAGCGGTTTACGTTGATAAGTCAGGAAAGACTCTTGCTCTGACGGGCGATGAGATGGTTTCAATGAACTTTTGGGGTTTTGGGCCGTCGATTTTCGATGCTCTACAGTCGCAATTCAGCAAGTTTCTAAGTAAATGTGGGCATGACCCACAGGCTGAGTTTTTTCTTCCCACAGCGGTCAACAACCTGGTAGCGGCAGGCAAAATAAGGGTCAAGGTGCTCAAGACCCAGGACCGCTGGTTCGGTATTACCTATCACCAGGACAAAATAAGCGCCGTTAAAAACATTAACAAATTGATAGAAGAAGGCGTCTATCCTGAAAAACTTTGGTAGAAACTATGCCTGATAATATCGGGTCGATAGCAAGGCAGTTTCAGATTGACGGCAAATTTGTAAATGCCGAACCATACGGCAGTGGTCATGTCAACGATACCTATTTGGCTGCTTTCGAGCACAACGGCAGATGTGTCCGCTATATCTTCCAGAGGATTAATAAAAACGTATTCCAAAACGTTCCCGCATTGATGGAAAATATTGTGCGCGTCACCGAACATATCCGTCATAAACTACAAGCGAAGAACGTCAGCGATGTTTCTCGACGGGTGCTGACAGTCATTCCCACGCGCGAACAGTTGCGTTTTTATAAGGATGCAAAGCAGCAATACTGGCGGGCATATACTTTCGTTCCAAACGCGCGAACCTATGATGTGCTTGAATCCGTCGACCAGGCTTATCAGGTTGCCGGCATGTTTGGCCTTTTCCAGAAGATGCTGGTCGATTTGCCGCAGCCGCCGTTGCATGAAACCATTGCGGATTTTCACGATGGTCCGAAGCGATTGAAGGCGTTTCAGCAGGCCCTCGAAGATGACGTTTGTAACAGGGCTAAAAATGCAAAATCCGAAACAGATTTTCTGATAAAGCACGCCCGGATATTCGATGTTTTGCCGGCTCTGGTTGACAAAGGTCAAATACCCGTTCGCACAACTCACAACGATACTAAGATTAATAATGTTATGCTCGACAATGAAACAAACAAGGCCCTGTGTGTTATCGACCTCGATACGGTTATGCCGGGGTTATCAGTGTACGATTTTGGCGACCTTGTGCGCAGCGCTACGAATCCAGTGGATGAAGACCAGCGCGATCTGTCGAAGGTATTTATGGATATGACCAGATTCAAAGCTGTTCTGCAGGGCTATCTATCTACAGCCGGTGATTTTTTGAATGGTATCGAACGCAGGCACTTAGTATTCGGCGGTAAAATGATTACCCTGACGATGGGCACGCGTTTTTTGACCGACTTTCTTATGGGAGATGTGTATTATAAAATCCATCGGCAAGGACATAACATTGACCGCTGCCGCACACAATTAAAGCTGCTTGCCTCTATAATAGAGCAGGAAGATGCAATGAACGCTCTGGTGGAAGCATCTGACATTCGGCATTGATACGTCGGGAAAACTTAAAGCATTATGGTTGCAAAAAACAATTGACCTCATACAGGCTGGATATTATAGTTTCTGTCAGCGTTTCGTAGGCAAAGCTGGTCTTTCTTGTTATTAGCGGGGCATTCTAATGGTTGTACAGGGAATCGACTGGGGTATTATCGTTGTCTATTTTCTTATCAGCATATCTATCGGCATAATCATGTCCAAACGTGCTGGTAAGAGCACGGATGATTTTTTCCTTACCGGCAGGAATCTGCCGTGGTGGATAGCCGGAACAAGCATGGTTGCTACAACCTTTGCCGCTGATACGCCGCTTGCCATCACCGAACTGGTCGCACAGAACGGTATAGCCGGCAACTGGTTCTGGTTTAACATGATTTTTGGCAGTATGCTTACGGTGTTTTTCTTTGCCCGGCTTTGGAGGCGGGCCGGCATCTTGACCGACTGTGAGTTCGTTGCCATACGTTATTCCGGCAAACCAGCCGCCTTCCTGCGGGGATTTCGGGCCGTTTACCTCGGCCTTTTTATGAACGTTATCGTCATCGGCTGGGTGAACCTGGCTATGGTAAAGATTCTGACCGTTACATTTCCCGACCTTACCTTTTTCGGAATCAAACAGCTTTCCTTTCTCGGCTTTGAGTTCAGCTCCCACCTGCTGACCGTGGGGGGGCTGATGCTGTTCGTGGCTGTTTACTCGGCGTTGTCCGGGTTGTGGGGCATTTCCATCACCGATTCATTCCAGTTCGTAATGGCGATGGCAGGCTGTATTGTTTTGGCTATATACGCTGTCAACAGTCCTGATATCGGCGGGATAGCCGGCTTGAAGGAGAAACTGCCGGAGTGGGTTTTCAAGTTCAATCCGGAATTTGGCGGCAGCGATAACCAAGGCTCTGCTTCATCGGTGGGCCTGTTAAAAATGAGCGGTATGGCTTTAATGGTGTATCTTTGTGTTCAATGGTGGTCTATCTGGTATCCGGGCGCCGAGCCGGGCGGCGGCGGGTACGTCGCACAGAGAATGATGTCGGCCAAAAACGAAAAACATTCCCTGCTGGCGGTATTGTGGTTTAACATTGCTCACTACGCGTTACGGCCTTGGCCGTGGATAATTGTAGCACTGTGCTCGATGGTACTGTATCCGCAGCTTCCCAACGCCGACAAGGGGGCAGGTTTTGTGATGGTAATCAGGGATTTACTGCCGCCGGGCCTGGTAGGCTTGCTGCTGGCAGCGTTCCTGGCCGCCTATATGTCAACTATCGCATCGCAATGCATGCTGGGAACATCTTACATAGTAAATGATTTGTATCGGCCGTTTATAAAACCTGGGGCAAGTGAAAAATATTACATCCGTGTGTCACGAATAACCATGTTTTTGATGATGGCTTTTTCGCTTGTGGTCACGTCAAAAATGGGCCGTATTACTGATGCCTGGAAGTTTGTTATGGAGTGCAGTTGCGGCCTGGGTCTTGTGCTGATACTGAGGTGGTTTTGGTGGAGGATAAACGCATGGTCGGAGATAGCGGCTATGATAGCACCGTTCATTATTTATCCGATTATCAAGCTCAAGTTCGGCATCGTTTTTCCGGATTCTCTTTTAATCTTTGTGGCCTGGTCACTGCTTGTGTGGCTGAGCGTTACCTTTCTTACCCGCCCGACGGATGAGGCGACGCTGTTTTCCTTCTACAGAAAGGTGCATCCGGGCGGCGTGCTTTGGAAGCCGGTCTCCAGGAAGCTGCCGGACGTGAAGGGTGACAGTGGTTATTTGCAGTTGTTTATCGACTGGCTGGCCGGCTGTGTGATGGTGATGTTCGGTGTTTTCGGAGTCGGGAAGATAATTTTCGGGCAGATTGGAACAGGCGTTTTGCTGCTTGTGATAGCTGCGCTGGCCGGCTGTGTTATTTACTGGCACCTGTCGAAAATCGGCTGGGAAAAGGTGGGTGACTAATGGGCGTTTTTAACGGTTTACGAGGTTTCACACAGTAATTTTGGATTGGACAAAGGTTTGTTAAGCGATGAATAAAAAAAATGAAATAGAATTTGTACGCCTGGTAGGTAATGAAAGACGTGTGGCGTCAACTCTTGCGGGAGTCTCGAGGCACTGGCAGGGCGACGGGGAGAAATTTTTGTTTATCAGCCCGCACGATGACGATGTGGTTATAGGCGGCGGTCTGCTTATACAAATGGCCCGGAGAGAAAACGTGCCGGTGCATATAATTATCGTAACAGATGGGGCGATGGGTTATTGCAGTGACCAGGAAAAGAACAATATCTCGCAAATACGTCAAAAAGAAACGTTAGAGTGCTATTCCAGTTTAGGGATACCTGATGAAAACATTACCTGGCTTGGTTTCCCTGATTGCCAGATAAACAAGTACCGCGGGAGATGGCCAGCAGAGACCGAGGATAAATCCGCAATAAAAGGTTTTAGCGGGTTGCAGAATGCTTTTACATACTATCTGAGAAAGATAAACCCTACACAGGTTTTTTTGCCTACCAGCAGCGACATCCATCCCGACCATCGGATTGTGCATGAAGAGTTAATCATAAGCATCTACCACGCCGGCGGAAGTATTTGGCCGGAGCTCGGTGAGCCTATCGAAAAAGTTCTGTATATCCATGAGTTGGCAGTCTATTGCAATTTCCCTGAAGCTCCCCAGTTGAGAATACAAACGCCGGTATCTTTTCTGGAGAAAAAACTTAAGGCCATAGCGGCTTTTCGCTCACAGAGACAGATAGAGGCAACTGTCGATATTATCAAAAAAGCCGGTCCCGCCGAATATATAAGGGCGTTGGAATTTGAACTTTATAATCCGCGCGGCTACAAAGACCTGTTCGAGGAAAGAGAAACCATAGATTTTGTAAAATTCTAAATTTTTATGCAATTAAGCACGGGAAACGTCCGATGATATAAACGGACTAATTCGGGTGTGAACGCTCCAGCATGACAGAAACTGTCAAAGTTGTAAAAATGTTTCAATTTCAGCAATGCTATCTTTTGTAAGGGCACATAATTATGCTTAAAGCAAAAGACCTGATGACAAAAACGGTTATCAGCATAAAAATGGACGACCCGATAAAGACCGCGCTTGAACTTATGGCCACTAATGACATCACCGGCCTTCCTGTTGTGGATAACCGTGGGAATCTGGTTGGGGTTTTGTCTGAAAAGGATATGCTGAGGCTGTTTTACTCCGACCAGAGCAGCCAGGAAAAGCCGGTAGAGGATTTTATGACGCAGCCGGCGGTGCACTTCGATGAAAACGAAAGCCTGGATGAGGTCTGCAGCTGCCTGCAGGATAATTATTTTCGGAGGGTTCCTGTTACCTCCAAAGGTAAACTGGTCGGCATTATAAGCAGAAAGGACCTTATTGGGTATATTTTCAGGTCCCGGTTCCAGACAGCCTCAAATAAGGGTTAGATTTGAAACTTTCAGACTCTCCGTTTCCGCAATAAGCTTTTGAATAGGCATTCAGCGGGGGCAAATCGTTTATTCATCATCGCGGTGTACGGTGTAACTCTGGATGTTTTTCCTGTGGGTGGGTGAATAATCGGAGTCTGTTTTGTACAGACGCCGGTGTGTGAACAGGATTTTTATGGCCGTAATCGTGCAGCAGCCGCCTGCAAAAAAGAATACTATTGCAGCAAGTGTGGCAAAAAGCTCCGGCAGAAGATAAATCATAAAACCAAAACCGATTAGGCCCAATCCTATGATAAAGATTGCAGCCGCGACCGTTTTGGATAATTGCGATACGGCCCTGATGTGGAACCTAAAGCCCATATTAAAGCTGCTTTTCTAAAGAATAATAAATAAAAAGCGGGTCCGGCAATCGGACCCGCTTTTTATTATTTCTTAGTACATTCCCGGTCCGGGGCCGGCCGGCGGAGCTTCTTTCTTTTCCGGAATCTCACTGACAATCGCGTCTGTTGTAAGAAGCAGTGAAGCAATTGATGCACCGTTCTGCAGCGCCGTTCTTTCAACCTTGGTCGGTACAATCACCCCGAAAGCGACCATATCGCCGTATTTCTTGCGCAATGCATCGTAGCCGAAATTCCTGTCTTTGGTTTCCATAACCTTTTGCGCGACAATTGAGCCGTCCAGCCCTGCGTTTTTGGCGATTTGCTTAATGGGAGCTACCAGCGCTCTGCGAACGATGTCAACGCCTATCCTTTCATCGCCTGTAACCCGCAGCTTATCCAGAGCCGGCAAAGCCCTGAGCATACACACTCCTCCGCCGGGCAGCACACCTTCTTCCACGGCTGCACGGCAGGCATGCAATGCATCCTCGACACGGGCTTTTTTCTCTTTCATTTCCGTTTCGGTGGCGGCGCCAACGTTGATTTGGGCCACGCCGCCGGCCAGTTTGGCCAGCCGTTCCTGAAGTTTTTCAATATCGTAATCGCTGGTTGAGTTTTCAATTTCAGTTTTAATCTGCTCGATTCTGCCCTTGATGCTCTCGGTCTTTCCTGCCCCTTCGACGACAGTGGTGCTGTCCTTGTCGATGGTGATGCGTTTGGCCCTGCCGAGCTGTGAAAGCTGGACGTTGTCCAGTTCCAGACCAAGGTCCTCAAATATGGGTTCGGCGCCGGTTAAAACCGCAATGTCACTGAGCATGGCCTTGCGCCTGTCGCCGAAGCCCGGGGCTTTGACCGCCGCTGCCTGCAGCACGCCCCGCAGCTTGTTTACGACCAGAGTGGCAAGGGCTTCCCCTTCTACGTCTTCGGCAATAATCAGCAGAGGGTTGCCCTGCTTGGAGACCTTCTCAAGCAGCGGTACAAGCGATTTGATGGCGCTAATCTTTTTTTCGTGTACCAGAATATAGGGTTTTTCCAGCACCACGGTCATATCTTCGGGTTTATTAACAAAATGAGGGCTGAGGTAGCCTTTGTCGAACTGCATACCCTCCAGCAGCTCGACCGTTGTTTCCAGCGATTGTCCCTCTTCGACGGTGATGACGCCGTCCTTGCCGACCTTGTCCATGGCCTCAGCCATCTTTTTGCCGATTTCGGCGTCCTGATTGGCCGAGCACGTTGCCACCTGTTCGACCTGTTTACCGGAACTGACGGCAATACTCATATTCTGCAGTTCTTTTACGATTTGCCCGACGGCCTTGTCGATGCCCTGCTTTATCTGCATCGGGTTGGCGCCTGCTGTGATGTTTTTCAGACCTTCGTTAAATATGCTTTCGGCCAGAATTGTTGCGGTAGTGGTGCCGTCGCCGGCTACGTCCGAGGTCTTGGACGCCACTTCTTTTACCATTTGCGCGCCTATGTTCTCACAGGGTTCTTCAAGCTCAATCTCTTTTGCTACGGTGACACCGTCCTTGGTAATGGTCGGTGAGCCGAAAGATTTTTCGAGAATTACGTTTCTGCCGCACGGACCGAGTGTGATTTTTACGGCATCGGAAAGCTTCTTTACGCCTTTTTGAATCGCCGCCCTTGCCTCAATATCAAAAGCTATCTTTTTAGCTGCCATACTTTTGTTTCTCCTTTTTAATGATTTTCTCAGTTTACTCGCAATTTATGTATGGTGTCGTCTGTTACTTTTCGATTATCGCCATAATATCGCTCTGATCCATAATCAGATATTCGGTGCTGCTTATTTTTACCTCCGTGCCGGCATAGCTTGTGAAAAGTATCGTATTGCCGGCCTTTACCTGCATTTTTTGTCTTGTGCCGTCGTCAAGAAGTTTGCCTTCACCGACGCTTACTACTTTGCCCTTTTGGGGTTTTTCCTTGGCGGTGTCGGGCAGAACTATTCCGCCGGTGGTCTTATTTTCCGCTTCCAGACGCTTAACAAGCACCTTGTCTGCCAATGGTCGAATTTTCATCTTATTTTTTACTCCTTTCCAAATAGTGTTTATATTTCCATAACAGCCTGTTTTTCGGCTGCAACAAGGCCTGTTTATATCCCGATTAAAGTTATGCGGCAAAAATCCTGCTGTTATATTTCTTGATAAAAAGTCTGTTCAGCTGCTGCCTGAGCACGCCCATATCCACGGGTTTGTCTATAACACTGAACACATCCAGCCGAAGTGCCTTGCCCAGCAGGGCTTCGCCGGGTGTGCTTGTCAGCAGCAGGCAGGGCATCAATGGGTAATCCATTCGAATAATCCGTATCGTCGCCAGGGCATTATATCCTTCAGAATCCATATCCACGATAGTGGTATGAATCCGCCTTCGCCTGATAATGTTGACAAACTCATCGGAATTATTTGCTACCAGCAGATTAACGCCTCTGGGCTGAAAAATCTCACGAAGTGCCACCGGCCACGCCCATTTAGCTTCGCTGGCAAGAACGTTAATTTCCGATTGCCACAGGACATCTTCCGCTGCGGCAACGTCTTCGTAGAATTCCGGCATTTTTCAAGCCCTGTACCTGCATGTTCTCGGTTATAGATTGCAAATGGCGTGCCAGATGTTTTGTTCCGGGGCTTATTTGCTTAAGTGCTTATTGATAAAGGCGTTGTGTCGAAACACCCGGGTTTGCACGCTCTGGCAAAATAGCAGTTTGGTTTTGCTGTCCTGCCAAGTCGGCAGTTTCAGCAGAAACCGGGTGCTGATTGGTCCTCATCAGCGGCTGCACAGGGATATTGACTGGTGAGGCAGCGGGTCTATAATGCAGGTTTTTGCAATACTCTTTTAGTCTTGTTCTACCGGCCGATTGTTATGAGATTACGCTTGACGACACTTTTTCTTGCTTCGCGCCCGAAGTTCCTGGCGGCAAGTGCAGGGCCTGTTTTAGTAGGTACCGCAATGGGTTATGCGGTCAGTGGCGAGTTACAGCCGCTCTTATTCGTACTTGCTCTGGCAGGCATAATGGCCCTGCACGCCGGTGCCAATATGACCAATGATTACTTCGACCATACCTCGCGCAACGACTGGGTCAATCAGAACGTCACACCCTTTTCAGGTGGAAGACGTTATATCCAGGAGGATATTCTTTCACCGGCTGCAACCTTAGTTACTGCTGTTATCTTTTTAGCGCTTGGTGCCGCGGCAGGTATTATTATTGTTTTGTTGACAAGGAGTTTGTTTATACTGGTTCTCGGGCTTATCGGTTTGCTGGGAGGTTACTTTTATACCGCCTGGCCGGTAAGGCTGGGCTATCGCGGCATTGGGGAGTTTGTCATTATGCTGCTTTTCGGCCTGATGCCGGTGTACGGCTCATATTATCTGCAAACCAACCGCATAGATACCCTCGTGCTTTTGCCCGGTATTATTGTGGGTATATTGATTTTCCTGATAATCTTTATCAATGAGTTTCCCGATTTTGCCGCTGACAGCGCCGTCGGCAAGAAAACACTGGTTGTTCGTCTGGGCGTATCGGCGTCTGTATGGGTCTATAGAATTATGTTGATAATCAGCTACGTGACGGCATCTTTGGCAATGGCAATTGACAGGGTAATGTTTTTCCCTGCGTTATTGTATCTATTTACAATCCCAGCGGCGCTGGTGGCGATAAAATTCGCCAATAAAAAAGAATTAGCCGTACCCGGCCGATACCGCGCCAATCAGATTACGGTTCTTCTGCATTCGCTTGGCTGTTTGGCGCTTACAGCCGGCTTTATTACCTGCAAGTTGTTTGCGACTTAGTGCCTCTCAATCGGTGAATATGAATTTATTTTATCAGCTTGATTATTTCGTCGAGCTGGTTGGGCACCTCAACGGGCGGGTTGCTGAACCGGCCCTGCTTTTGTTTGTGATAATCGACCGTTACGTTGGGGTCTTTTAGAGGATGGCCGGTAAGAACGCAGGCGACCCGCTCATTGGCAGCGATGACACCTTCTCGCCGCAGGTGCCTTAGGCCGGCAATCGTCGCCGCAGAAGCAGGCTCACAGCCAAGACCGTATCTGCCCACGACCGCTTTTGCATCGCAAATCTCTTCGTCGGTTACAGCCCGGCAAA
>SDBT01017234.1_pt1 | contig 11417 bp, 12 predicted proteins | sample 2277101 | NCBI WGS metagenome assembly SDBT01 (sample SAMN10404973, study PRJNA504765) | marine sediment metagenome | isolation source: marine sediment core GS10_PC15, 103 cmbsf | place: Arctic Ocean: Southern Knipovich Ridge | collected 2010 | reverse complement strand
GCCATTATTATTAATGCAGATATTGCTATTGCAAACCTTGCTTTGGCGCCGATTGGGCATTACTTTCACGCGACATTAACAACCTTGCAATGGATCATTGTTATTTATCTTTTGCCTGGTGTTGCTTTTCAAATTTTTTCAGGACGATTAGCAGATACTATCGGTAGAAAGCAAGTTTATATGTTTGGTGTTGCGCTTTTCATTTTTTCTTCACTTGTATGTGGTTTTGCACCTAATATTGCAGTATTAATTATTGGTCGTGCTCTTCAAGGCATTGCATTTGCATTTACTTTATCGCTCGGCATGTTGATTGCGACCAATGTTTTTCCTGGCACAAATCGAGGTGCAGTGCTCGGCGTTTATTCGATGGTTGCAGGAACTTCTCAGGCTTTGGGCCCAGTTATTGGCGGTTTAATTTTACAATATGCTAGTTGGCGTTGGTTGTTTTTTATTAATGTACCGTTGGGGTTGGGTGCGCTTTATTTTATTTCTGCGTATTATAAGGCGAACGCACCGTTGCCTGGCCATAAAGATATCGATATTGTTGGAACAATTCTCTTGGCGGCTGGATTGATTTTCACAACGTTAGCATTAAATAATCTGAATCAGCTGTCTTGGTTTGTCAGCGGCAGTTTTCTGGTTGGTGTTTTACTTTTAATTTTCTTTGTTAAGTTTGAAAAGAAAATCAAATCGCCTTTATTAGATTTGGTTTTATTTCATAATCGGACTTTTTCATTTATTTCGATCATACGCTTTATAAACATGTATGCTGCGTTTGCTACAGTTTTTATTATTCCACTTTTTTTACAAAATATTTTAGGTAAATCTCCGCTAACTACAGGCATGATAATTTTTGCTTTTACAGCATGCTATGCAATGCTTTCTCCCTTTGTTGGTCGATTGATCGATGCCTTTGGTTATAAGTTCCCGTTGATTATTTCTATTTTTATTTTGTTTGTTGCCGCTCTTTTATTATCATTTGTTCGCATGGATTCAGGTTGGTGGCTGTTATTGCTTGGTCTTGCGTTGATTGGTGTCAATAGAGCAATTATGTTGTCAGGCAGTGCTGGATTAGTACTTAGCCATCTTCCACATGAAAAACGAGGCACGGGTTTTGGTGCTTTTTATTCAATATCATTTTTGGGTGGTATTTTGGGTGTTTCATTGACGGGTTTAACGGTTGCGTATGTGAGTAACCTATCTTTAATAAAACTGTTGCCTGCAAGTATACACATAAGCTTAAGTCGACTTGTTGTGCTAAAGCACCTCGCAAGTGGTACATTACCAATCACTTCTATGTCACATTATGTCAACGCAGCACAGCAAAAATTATTAACGCCCATTATCCAACATGCATTTATGATTGGCTTTTCAGCTTCCATGTGGCTCATTGTATTTTTATCACTTATTTCGTTAAGTTTATCTTTTTTGTTGAAGGATAAATGTTAAGCTGTCCGAAATAAGCTCAACAAAGGAGACATGCTATGCCAGTAAATCAACAGACAAGAGCCTTGATTGATATGTTAATGCGGCAAAGTGAAAAGCCGATGTATGAAATGACGATCGAAGAATTTCGAGAAGGCTCAAAAGCGTTTGATGCATTAGGGTGTGTGTCTCAGCCGGTTGAGCGCGTTGATAATCAAAATATTCCAGGACAAAATGGTGAAATTCCTATTCGTATTTATACGCCAAAGGGCGACGCCCCATTTCCTGCTTTAATTTATTTTAAAGGCAGCGGCTTTATTAATGGCGAGCTTGATGGGCAAGATGCTCTTTGTCGCGCTTTAACAAATTCAACCCAATGTAAAGTAATAGCAGTGCACTATCGTTCTGCGCCTGAACATAAGTATCCTATAGGTTTAAACGATTCCTATGACGCAACAAAATGGGTGGTCGATCATGCTGCTGAATTAAGTATTGATCCTGCTAAAATTGCAATCAGTGGATATAGTTCAGGTGGTAACTATGCAGCACTCGTTGCAATCAGGTTAAGAGATGAAGGAGTTAAGTTAGCCTATCAAGTGTTGATGGCTCCGGTGTTAGATTTATCCTGTAGCATGCCTTCGCATAAAGAGATGGGGGAAGGTTATATTTTAGATGCCAAATCGATTGAATGGACTTTTAATCTTTATTTGCCAAAGAACTCAGATCGAAAAGATCCAAGGATATCTCCAATGTGGGAGAAACACTTAAAAGGTTTGCCGCCAACTTTAATGATTACAGCAGAATATGACCCTTTAATAGATGAAGGAAAAGAATACGCTCAGAATCTAAAAGCAGCGGGTGTGCCAGTCAAATATACTTGTTATATCGGTCAGGTTCATGCGTTATTGTCTTGTCGGGGCGAGCTTGATCAAGAAGAAAATCCAGTTGATGAAATTGGCGCGGTGTTGAGCGAGGCGTTTGAATAAAGTGTTTTAAGAAAATGATTAAGATAGGAGATAATGGCTATGAGTATAGCTGAAGAAGCCCGATCAAATATTATTGCGCTACTTAAACAATGCAAATTCAGAGAGCTTTGTGATAAGTATTGTGATGATCAGTTTCTATGGACAATAAAAGGAAGCAGCGTGCTATCAGGCATTTATAATGATAAAGAAGAGTTTTTTAAGAAAGTGATAGATCGGCTTAATAAACAGCTTCTTCCTGGTTGGAAAATGCATATATTGGATTCTTATCTTGATAACGATACGCTGATAGTTGAAATGAAGGGTGAGGTAAAAGCAAAAAGTGGAAAAGATTATAATAATGAATATTGTTGGATTTTTAAGTTTGCTGACAACAAAATTATAAGCATTACCGCATATTACGATTCGTTACTTGTCAATCAAACATTGCAGGAGAGTAAATAGTTATGAAAATAAAAGTAAACGGCACCAATTTGTTTTTTGATGTTTACGGTTCAAAATTAAAAATTGAAAAAGATCACATCAAAGAAAAGCCGACACTAATAGTGTTGCATGGCGGGCATGGTTTTGCAGATCATACGCTCTATGTAGAGTTTTGGTCGCAGTTTTCTGATCTTGCTCAAGTTATATTTTTAGATCAACGCGGTTGTGGCAGAAGTGATCCGTGCAACGCGGATGAATGGAATCTAAAACATTGGGCAGAGGATCTTTATGAATTTTGTCAGGCATTGGGGATTGATAAGCCCATTATTGCAGGCGTTTCGATGGGTGGGCATGTGATGTGTGAATATATTACTCGACATGCGTCTAACACATCAGGTTTGATTTTTTGTAATACCGAGGCGCGATTAGTTTTAGATGATGTTTGTGATGAATTAAAAAAGTGTGGCGGCGAAGAAGTGGCAGAAGCTGCGCGACAACAATTTTTAAATCCAAATGCGGAGAATTTGGCTGAATATAATAAAAAAGTGATGCCACATTATGGAAAGAAATCATATTCTCCAAAAGAGCTTGCGCGTTGTTTAAAGCACCCAGAGGTTTTTTTACATTATTGCAAAAACGAAATGTTAAAGTTTAATTATTTAAATGAGCTGCATAAAATTAATTGTCCGACATTGTTTATGGTTGGTGCCGACAGTCCAACACATTTACCTTCACGCGCAGAAGAAATGGCAAACCGAATTCAAGAAAAATACGTGACTATGTCAATTTTTCAAAATGCCGGCGGCCCGGTTTATAAAGATCAGCCGGAAGAATCGTATAAAGTTGTCAGGTTTTTTTTGGAGACGATTTTGAGCTCTGGACGCAATGGCCTTGAGCATTAACAACTTGTTGTGGTTTATTTTTATGTGAAAAATTCTAGTTTAACTAGAATTTTTGCTAATTAAATAAACCTTCATGTGGCTTTTAGAGTTTAAATTATTTGTTAAATGGGTATTATTTATACCCATAAATGAATAATCATGAGCTTTCATTGTATAATAGCTCTGTCGGGTACGAAAAATTATTTTGTTAGTTTGTTCGTCATCTGTAGGGGCCGCATATTATGCGGCCCGGCAAGCCCGTAGGGCTTGCTACAGAAGTATAATCGCTGTGTATTAAGAGCGATGATTCTTATGCTGTGGAGTTATAGAGAATGGTTATATATGAAATTAGTAGCAAATTATTTACTTTATTTTGGCGGAAATTATGCCTTATGTCACACGAAAAGATAAACAATTAAATATAAGCATTCATTATGAGGTTGTCGGCGAAGGCGAGCCTATAGTATTTCATCATGGTAATGGCAATTGCATCAAAGATTGGCATACGCTCGGATTCGTTGATGAGTTAAGTGTCGATTTTCAGCTTATCTTGATTGATAGCAGAGGCTATGGAGAAAGTAGCAAGCCACATGACCCTGAGGCTTACACTCTACAAAGTCGAGCTGCAGATACAATTTCTGTGTTGGATGAGTTGGGCATCGAAAGCGCTCACTGTTTGGGAGGATCGATTGGTGCTTCTATGTGTTTTATACTTGCAAGATTTTATTCTGAACGTTTTAAATCTTATATTTTTGCCACACCTTATTTTACTCAATTTGATGATGATATTATGCAAGCATTATTAGACGGTCCTGAATCATATCTTGCTAAATTAGAGAGCTTGCATGGTGTAAAACTTGATAATGATTTAGTGCGACAGTCATTGTTAGCGAATGACACAAAAGCGCTTTATGCAGCAAATTCTTCTGAGTGGTTTGACTATGATGAATATATCCAATACATCAAAGCGCCAAGCTTAATCTATGCTGGATCTAAAGAACCATCTGTTAATATGCTTATTGATCTTGCAAAACAAATACCAGAATGTCGGCTTGAGATTCTAGAAAATGTTGATCATGTTCAGGTGTATTGGGATAGCAAACTTGTTTCGCCTTTGCTTAGAGATTTTGTGAGGATGTTTTCATGAGTACATTTGTTTTAGTTCATGGCGGGTTATCAACAGGCGCTATCTGGGATAAAATTGTGCCTGCGCTTAAAAAAGCAGGCCATGTTGTGTATACGCCCGATTTAAAAGGCATGGGTAGCAGAATAGCTGAGCTTTCGCCAAATATATCAATAGATGATTATGTCGCAGATGTTTGTGAAGTCATTAAAAAAAATAATTTACATCAAGTCATTTTGGTTGGTCATAGCTTGGCGGGTTTAGTGATTACAGCAGTAGCAAGTCAGTTGCCAGGTCGCATTGTTGAATTAGTTTATTTGGATGCTCTAATTCCTGAGGTTGGTGATTCTGTTTTTAGTTTGTGTGCGCCAGATTTAATTGAGTGGATTTTAAATTTAGCAAAAGAGGGCGGAGATGGTTGGCGTTATATGCCAGAACAGCTTGTTAATGAAGAAAGCTTTCCTAATAAAGAAATCAGAGAGTGGATGTTGCCTCGTCTTTCGCCACAGCCAATTCATGCTCAAGAAACTTCAGTTCAGTTTGATCCATTAATGGTTGATAAAATATCAAAGTACTTTATTTTCTGTACCGAAGATGGCGCTTTTACAGCAGCCTCTGCAGAAAAAGCAAAGAGGCTCTCATGGCGTTATGATGAAATTAATACAGGCCACATGGTTATGGTAACAGCACCAAAAGAATTAATTCACTTGTTGCTAAAATTAGCGAAAGAAATAAATTAAACAGGAAATAATTATGCCATTTATTAACATCGGTGATATTAATATGTTTTATCGGGTTTTTGTGGATGAAAAGGAAGTGGAGTCTGTTGATCCTTCTCGTCGAGCCATGATAGTGCATCATGGTGGTATGGGGATTGTTGATCACCAAATTGAGGTGGAGCATTGGAAGCCATTTTCAACTCAGTTGCAAGTTGTATATATAGACCAACGTGGTTGTGGTCGTACTGATGACGGAGATCCCAAGCTTTGGACCATGGATCAATTTGGAGATGATATCTATAGTTTTTCAAACGCTTTAGGCATAGAACATCCAATTCTCGGCGGTGTGTCCTCTGGAGGTTATGCCATAATTGCTTATGCGTCTAGACATCCAGAGCATCCGTGTGCATTAGTGTTGCTGAATACAGAGCCGACGATATCTCCGGAAGCGAAAAGAGATTCTTACGCTGCACAAGGAAGACGTAAAGATAGACGTGAGTTTGCAACATTTAAAAATCTGACAGATAACGAAATAGAAGAATATGCAGATAAAGCGGCTGCTGCTGTCATGGCTTATGATTATGATCCCTCGCCAGAAACTTTTGAAACGTTTGCGAAATATTGTTTTAGCACTATTTCAAAAAAGCCATTTGATCTAACGTCACCCGTGCGAGCCAATAATCAAATGAAAGAAAAGCTTGCAAATGGATTTAAGAAATTTGATTATACTGCAGACATGCATAAGATAATCTGTCCAGTTATATGGTTTGCTGGGAAGTATGATCCACTTCATCCCTATGTTGGAGCAGAAGAGGGTGCATCACATATCCCAAATGTAGAATTGCATATACTAAATACAGGTAACCCCGCTTATCAAGACGATCCTGAAAACTTTTATGCAAAGACAAGGGCGTTTCTTGCAGCAAGGCTAAAATAAATATTTATTTTATTTGTAATGATGTTAGTTTGATGAATAATAGATTGCTATTTTAAATAAGGTAATTACAGTTTTGATAGAGAATGAAACTAAATACGTCGTAGAAGTTGGTGTCGCTGACTCCTTGCGGCTTGACATTCTCAATATTATTTTTACGCCATTAAGTATCAAGCTTTTAGACTTTGTCCCTATGCAAAGTACCGTGATTGATTTGGGGTGTGGAAATGGGTGTATGAGTTTAGAATTGGCTAAGAGATTCGATTATGTTATTGCTGTAGATAATAGTGCTGAACAGCTTCAGATTGCACGAAAGAGCGCTGAGCAAGCCAAAGCTTCAAATATCGAATTTCTTCAAACAGACGTAAATTCTCTCAGAAAATTATTATCCTCTAAAGTTGATGCTATTTATTGTCGTTTTATTCTAATGCATCTCAAAAACCATATTGAGGTTTTACAAGCCTTGAAAGATTGTCTAAAGAAGGGCGGGTATATCATAATTGAAGAGCCGTATACTTATTCTGTAACGAGCTCACCTCATTCTATCGGGATAGCCCATGCTATTGAATTACATCTTGCATGGAGTCGAAGAATGGGGCTAGATTTTGAGGTCGGTTCAAGACTTGCTGGTTATTTAAAATCAGCAGGCTTTAACATTATTCACGATAAAATTGTTTCTCCAGCGCCCGTTAAAAGTTTTCAAAAGCCGGAAGGAGATGTTATCAAGCTCTTACATAAAAATTGTAAGCAACAATATATAGAAGCTGGTTTTGCAATTAGTGAGATGAATAGGGTGGAACGTGAGATTGAGAAAGATATGGCAAATGAGCTTGAAATTCAACCGATTTCAATTGCACAATTTGTTGCGAGAAAGTAGCTTCAATCAATACCGCATTCGCAATCGCAATACATACAATCCGCCTAAGCAGATTAAGATGCCGCCGTAAATTGCCCAGATATCCGGAATTTCTTTAAAAAATATCCAGCCTAGAAATGCCGCAAATAATACGCCGGCATATGTTAAAACACTTAGTTTCGATGCGTGCCCCATCTTAAATCCGTAGTTAAGTAATGCCATGTGAATTATCATTAAGATTGCATTGCCTACTAAAAGTAAGAGCACGAAAAAATTTGGAATCGTCCAGTATTTTATTGCAAAAGGTAAAAGACAGATTGCGTTCACCATAAAATAATAAATCACTATAGTGCTAGATTTTTCAGTTCGCATTAGTTCTTTTACCGCGACCATTGTGATCGCCATAAAAAAACCACCCGCTAGCGCAGCTAAAGCAGCTAATTCAAAAACATGTCGATCAGGTTTTAAAATAAATGCGGCGCCAAGAAAAGCAATAATAATACCTAAATATAGACGTTTTTTAATGGATTTTTTAAATCCAAAATAGGCGATGATCGGCACCCAGGCGGGCGAGAGATTAATTAGCAGTGTTGAATCAACAAGCGGAATGTATTTTAAAGAATAATATATTCCGAACCATAATGCTAGCCCTGCTAACGCTCTAATAATTAACAGCGGTTTTCTTTCTGATTTTAAGGCGCCTAGTTTTGTCCGAATGAGCAAAGGAACATAATACAGAAGACAGACAAAATACAAGATAAAAACAACCATCACAAACGGTACTTGTTGGGCCGCTTCTTTAACCATAGCTGCTTGTATTGAACCTAGTAAGAATGCACAGGTTACCATCAGGATGGCTAGGTTTTCGTGTTTTGTATTCATTTTCGTTGGCTTATTGTCTGATTTTAAGTTTATATTGTAGCCATTTTAGCAATGATTGTCTTTAGGTGACATGCTATTATGTTGAATCGACGAAATAATCAGGTGGAGGGTTCAATGATAGTCGTTTATGTAAAACATTATTTAAATTCTGAGGGCATCAAATATTTTGATGAGGCATGGTTTCCCTACGTTAAGAGCATTGAAGAACAACAGCCAGGTTATCGAGGAATTGAGACAACTAAAGAGTCAGGTGACTCTGAGTGTGTTAATATCACGGTTAAATTTGAAGATCAAAAGACACTGGATGCGTGGATTGCGCATCCGCTTCATCAAGAAGTTATAAATGATCTCGATAAATTTCGAACCCGACCTTGGCATTGGTTTAAAAATGATGGCGGACCTGCGCCTCTAGATATTCGAGAGTGGAATGAAGTGCCATTATGAAGGTTTATTTGGCTTTAATCTATTCAAAATGATAAAGTTATTTAAAATGTTAGAAAAGGAGAAATTAAAATGAAAACCGTATTATTTTGTATACCTTTAAAAGAAGGATGTCTCGAACAATTCCAAAATTTTGTGAAGGAAACTTCCGAGCAAAAGGCAGCGGAATGGAAAGAGATGCTCTCACGCTATGATATGTCTTGCGTTAAAATTTGGTATAAAGATATTGATGGCAAACATTATGCTTTTGTTTATCATGAATGCGGGCCAAATTTTGAAGAAAAAATCACAGGTTGGAATGATTCACAACATCCATTCGATCAATGGTTCAATCAGCAGATAACAGCAGTATATGATGTAGGTCCTGTTGATGCTGGCGCAACTCAACTGCTTGAGCTTTTTGTGTAATTCCCTTAGCCATGCTGATTTTGCTCAATTGGTTGTGCGAGAAAACGGCCTTATTTAGGGGTAAATAATGTTGAAGTATGAGAATCTGATGAAGACGGAGGAGGCGGCAAAATGGCTCTCAGTTTATCAGCGAAAGCCGGTTGTCGTTCAGGAGATATAGATTTTAATGCTCGCTGCACTGCATCAAGTATTATTTGTTCTAGCAAATCATCTTTCAATGCGCTGGTGATATGGTCTATATTCTCTAACGTTACTACAGCGTCAATTAAATCTCCTTGAATTAAAATGCAGCTTTTATCTGAAGATAATTCATGAGAAAAATTCAATCGGTCGCCTCCCTCCAAAGGTGCTCTCCTTAAACACGAGACAAATATTCTATTGATGCCTTCAAGTGTCTTCGGATCACTTTCGATCATTTCTAGTTTGCAGTTTGCATAACCAATTAATTCTATTCTTAAGTTGTGTGTAGTGTCAAAAAATATCATATTACTTTTCTCCTGTTATGTTTTTTCATGCTTACTTTAGCAGATGGTTTGTGTTGCGATCGCATTAAAAAGTTTAAAAGCCTGATGTCGTGTTCAATTTAGTCCTGGTTTCCTAAATTTATATGACAAACACTTTAACATTTTAAAGAGGGTTTTGTACAGAAATTTCAACAACTTGGATTTGATCTGGGTTGCGAAAGCCGCGTCATTTTAATTTGCAAGAATCAGAGAAGGGTTTTTCTAGAACAACAATTTATGATGTATTCTTATAAAAAAACTTTCTTTTATATCGTCCCGTGTGTTACCTAAATCTTTCTCATCAACAATTTTATTATTTGTTTTCAATTGTCTTATAGAGTAAGATCGTTTGCTCTATTTTACAAGCAGCGAGGCGACATAGATTGTTAGTAGTAATATTAGTGAATATTTTGTATAATGTATAATAGTAAAATCAAATTTGAGTTTTTAATGAAATCAAGGGACTTAGCATGCCAAAACAACAGGTTGATAATATAAAATTTAATTATGAGTGCTTTGGAGAGGGTGAGCCGACGATCGTTTTTATTAGCGGTTATACCTGTGATATTGATTTATGGCGATCAATTGCAGAAGCATTATCAGATAAACAGCGAGTATTAATTTTTGATAATGAAGGCATTGGAGAAACTGTTGACGACAGTGCGCCATTAACCATCGAGTCAATGGCAAATCATACAAAAGCGTTGATGGATGCCTTGGGCATAGAACGTCCCGTTATAGTTGGTTATGCAATGGGAACGAATATTGCTTTAGAGATAGCACATCAATATCCCAATTATCCACAAAAACTAATTTTGTTAAGTCCGGTTTTAAAGTGGTCAGAGCAAGCTAAAGCGTATGTTGACGAGCTCATTAGTCTCAGAGAAGCAGATCGTTTGGATGAATATTTTGTTCGGTTATATATGCTAGCGTTTGGTGAGGCGTTTAGAAAGCGGGTTTCATTAGAGGCTTTTAAAGAACAGATGCGACCAACATTAGTTACACAAACAATTGCAGATCAAAAAAGACAAGCGGCCGCTCTTAGAGCATTTGATGCTACTGCTTGGGCGCATGAAATTAGTATACCAGCAATTGTATTATCGCCAACTGAAGATCAGTTTGCCACACCAAAGGATGCAGAGGCAGTAGCACATGCTATTCAAGCAGATTTAGTAAAGCTGGATTGCGGACATGCTTCGATCGCCGAAATACCAGAAGAGGTCATTAGATTTTGCCGAATGTATTCTGGTCCTGTTGTCTGATAGACCAGAGTGTAAAGAGGGGTCTCTAAAATATTATGTGCTAAGAGATATAGTTCAACAAAGCTCTCTTACTTCAGGATATAGCTCACAAACAAAATCATGTGCTGCTTTTGTTGTGCCTTCGGGATCATCATGATCAACCGGGTCGCCTGCATTTTTAAGGATTACTTGTCTCGCATTGGTGCCAATTAATTTGCACATTTCAGCAGCAGAAGATGCGGGATGTTCAACATCTAATTCACCCGAAATTGATAATACGGGCGCTTTCATTTCGTGTAGTCTTGGTCGATGGTCAAATGTAAATTGCTCATTTCTATCAAAAATTTCCCACGCCAGTGGGTTTTGTTTGCAGAGAGCCCAGACAAGTTCTTCTTCTGGTGCGCCAGGCTTTTCAGAGAAAAGTGGAGCGCATTTTTCAATATATATTTTTCCAGTTTCTTTGCTATCAATAGATCCATTTCCTAATTTAAGAACAATATCACGGATTTCGTTTGGATCGATGCCTCTTTCTGGTAATCGCCGGGCTTTAGCAGCATACATTTCAGCACGTAGTGCGACATCAATATGCGCTTCAGTA
>SDBT01017233.1_pt1 | contig 11417 bp, 8 predicted proteins | sample 2277101 | NCBI WGS metagenome assembly SDBT01 (sample SAMN10404973, study PRJNA504765) | marine sediment metagenome | isolation source: marine sediment core GS10_PC15, 103 cmbsf | place: Arctic Ocean: Southern Knipovich Ridge | collected 2010 | reverse complement strand
TTTTTGGTAGCTCCCGGAATTCTTTGAATTTGAGAGCACGCCGACACTCTGTTTTTGGTAGCTCCCGGAATTCTTTGAATTCGAGAGCACGCCGATACTCCGTTTTGGTAAACCTAATTAGAAGTCAACCTCAGGTTAGGTCTAACTCGAATAATATCACCATGTTTGACTGTTACTCGGGGTTCAACAATTGTTACATAACTTCCCATTTTTGGATGGACTCCACATTGATAATAGATTTGCTGATCACGTGGAAATCTATCATCAATAGTGATAGTCATCCTTCCTACTTCGACAGGTGAAGTGTTTCCCATAATAGATCCTGGAAATCCAATCGCTCCAGTTGAATCCGTAGTGAAATAAAAAGGGTGACCTCTAGTGTCTATATCAAGGGTATAGGTCCCCCCACGGCGGAGTTTCAATGTTGCACCGGAATGACCATCGATAGTATATCCACATTTTGATCCTTCCCCGTAAAATGGGTGGTTGGGTGGTTTATCGGCAACTTTGACAATAATGGACATAATTTATTTTTTATACCAATAATTATAATTGTTGGTATTTTTTGCTTTACTCTGAATTTCTGACGGAATGAACATCTACTTTATTCATATACTTGCTTGTAGAAAATGGGGGAGATTCTCCAGGGGAACCGACCGGAAAAACAAATGAAGGTATCACTCCTGGTATAGAAATGCTATTAGATCTATCCCTCTCAGGAATTTTAATTAAATCCGTCTCCCAACTTCTACCTATGAATTTACTTAGATCAGCGGAGTTTTGAATTTTTGGGTTTGGTTTAATAATCTGAATAGGTAAAGATTTTTGCAAGTTCCCATTATCGATTAGTTGGGGATATGAATCACTGACTGGTGATAGAATAGGCAGGATAGGCAAAATCGAGTAAGATGCGGGATTGAGTAGAAAATTCTGTGCTGACTCGGTAGAGGCTGCAATTGGAGGACTCAATTGTAATCCCCTTTTTGGTTGTGACATACTATTTAAATAAACCGACTCCATAGTTTGATCCCACGATAGATCATAAAGTTTAAGCAAACTTTTGGTGAACCATTTACCTCTATTAGTTAGTCTTAAAATAAACGGATTAGCTGAATAATCATAATATACTTCGTTTTGATCTATTTTAATTACTGGCAATAAAGAGACTATATCAACAATACCCTTATTAATACCTCTAGATTTAGATTGAAAATATACAACTACTAACGTCGTCAATTCCGTTGGTTGAATCGGCTGTCCTTGTGGATTAATCTTGGTTGATTTAGATTTATATTTTCGCCGACGATATAAGATAGTTCCTAGCTGGGGCAAAACAGCCGGATTTTTTCTTCCGGAATAAATATGAGTTTGTGTTCCAGTTCTGGTTAACCGACGATGATAATCTAGGCATAATTTGGAAGGTTTATCCATCTTAACTTTATGATGGAAACAAAATTTTTACTGAACTTTATATTACATAATAACTAGTTTTAAGATTTATCTAGAACTACTAGTTTTTGATCGGGGGTTGGGTCGTTTTTGATCTGGAAAACAATGGGAACCTGAATTGAAGGCGCCGGGTTTCTCGCGGCAGAAATAACCTCAATCACATTATCATATGATGCTTCGTTATCACCATGAGAAACACAGATAACGGTTTTACAGTTTCCAATTATCTGTCTGACGCTTTCCATACACTGTATTCTTAATCTGTTATTCAAAAAACAGGTACATTCATCCAACAGAATTAAAGGTGAGGAACTAACTAAATTTAAAGCTAAAATCATTCCCAAATTCAATCTATTCTTCTCTCCCCCGCTGATTGAGGAAGTATGATCATAAGTAGATCCTTTATAATGAATTAGGCAATTGACTTGAGGTTTGGTTCTATTTTTTGTTTTCAGGGTCTTGAACAATTCAAGTTCAACATCAATTTCATCGTCAAATAATGAACCGAACACTAGATTCATAGTGCTATTAATTGAAGTGATTGTTTCTATCAACCGTTGGTATTCAACCCTCTCAGCAATTTTTCTCAATTCTTCTAAATCTGCCAATGAGCCCTGCTGATTTACCAGTTGTTCTCGTTCAACTATTAGGCGTTGTTGCCACTTGACTAATCTTATTCCTCGCTGAACAGTAACTAATTTCCGATTCTTAGTTTCAATTTGAGTGGTAATAACTTGAAGTAAACTTTGACCTAATTTCTGAAGGTTGGTCGTAATTTGGAAAATTTTCTGTTCCTTTAATTTGAGTTGATCAGTCAATATTTCTCTCTTGGATATGATTCCCTTTAATTTGTTCTTTTCATTTCGAGTTTGACCTATCTCTCTCTTCAGTGTTTCAACTTGATCTCTCATTTTTACTATCGGTGAAGTTGACAATTTATGTGCATAGTTAGTCTTTTCTTCTTCTAAAGTCAATATCCGTTTGTCGATCGGTAAGATCGATTCTAAATTTAACTTTTCAATCTCTGTCTCTTTTTGATCTATCTCTCCTTGAATCCCCGTTAAAAGTGACGATTTTTGCTGGATAATTTGATGAAGTGATTCTTTCTTTTGAATCGTTTTCCTTTGCTCCTCACTTTTGGTATTAAAAGTGATCAAATCTCGGCATCGTCTAGAATTCATATCTGGAGATGGAATCCAACGAATTTGCCTCAAATTTTGTATTTTAGATCGAAGTTCTCGAATTGGTTGATTAATTTTATTTAGATCAATCAACTGATCGGAGTTGATAATTACTCCATCCCAGGATGCATTGAGAGTCGAAATGGCTTTATCTAATTGATTCGATTTAAATATATATGTTTTAAGCTGCTCTATTTCATCAGGCGATGCCGGAAATCTTGAATCACTGGTCAAATTTCCATCTTTAATACTCAAAGATTGATTACATTTGGGACAAAATAGTAAGGCCAGTGAACTTTCCTTATCTCTTAAAATTTTCCTCTTATTGATCATTATTTGTTCAAGTTTAGATTGCAATTGGCGGGCATCTTGATCGGTATTAATTACGGTTTGGAATTCTCCCGTTAAACCCAATTCTTTTTGTAGTTCTCTGACTTTGGTCCGAAGAATAATCACCTTGTTAATTATGCTCGATTTCAAACTTTGTTCTTCTAAAGCGCGCAATTTGTTTTCCTTTTGTGTTAACAAAGACTGAATTGACGGATTATACTCTACATTCATATTAGCGGCACTCTGGGAATTCAATTGGCGATCTCTTTCAATTTGAGAGATTTGACCAAGTTGAAGTAAAGTTGGCCATTTTCCATTTTCGGGGAGAGGTGATAATCTTTTCCATTCGGCTTGAATCCAAGGTTCCAATGATATAAGAAATTTATTAATCAGTAACAATTCCGATTGAATAGATTTGATCTCTCCTCTCAGATTAACTTGGTTACCTTTCGACCTATTCAGATCCCGTTCGATCAAAGTCAGATTATTAAGATATAATTGTTTCTGATGGTGAGCCAATTTTAGTTGCTCCTCGACTCGTTTGTTGTCCTTTCCTTCCGTAGCATCGAATTGTGCAATTCTTAATCTAGAGTCTTCAAGTCGTTTTTCTATTTCCTCTATTCGGTGATTGGTATCTTTCAACTTTAGATTAATCTCTGCTTGGGTGAATTGAAAAGCTTGATCTAGTTTAACTACCTTAATCTCATTCTGGAGATGAGCAAACAGACCAATTAATTTAGATCGTTCTTTTTCTTGCTCTTGTTCCTGATTCAATTGTTGTCGATGTTGGGCTAGTTCTTGTTCCAACTGAGTTCGCATTTCAATTGAAGAATTTGGGGGAATGGCGTCCTTTGACAATTCTTGTGTTAAACGTTGACATTCTTTTTGGAAGGTTCCTTCCATCACCTTAAATTTTTCTCTTTCAATAGTTAGTTGTTGATCTATCTTATTGATGGCTTCTTTAGGATTATCTTGATGAAAAGATAACTCTTCTAATAATCTCAACCGATCCTGTTTTGAACCTGATAGAAGTAAACATTGTTCTCCCTGAATAATATAGCTGACGGCCTTCCAAGTTTCCCTTGAACCAAAAACTCGATTGATCAATTGTTGAGCTATTTCTCCCTGATGAGACACCTTAGAGACAGAACCGGAAAGTGGTTGATCTATAGTCAGGATAAATTTATTGGGATGGTTTTGTCGCTGAATACAAACTCCTACACCCAGGGATGATAATTGGTCAAATTCAATTTTAACAGTGGTTCGTTTAGTACTAGACATATGATGACCTACGCTTCTGAGATGCCCGTATAGAACCCACCAGATTGCATTAAAGACTGTAGTCTTTCCATATCCCGGTTCACCTTTCAAAAGAGAGATTTCGTGTTCCGGAAAATGATAAGATCGTTGAACGTGACATCGAAAATTAGTTAGTTCCAATTTCATAAATTACTTTGAATTTAACTAAAACCGTTGCCCTAAAATTCAATTTTTCAAATTAAAAGTACTAAAATTATATCAAAATTTTAAAATAGGATAAATGGAAGCTGATCATAATTTACCGGAATGGTTATCGAATCCATTGAGAGAATCATTAGAAACCCTTTTCCTGGATCTAGATTCTAATCTAGAAAAACGTTCTACCATCAATGAATATCAAGAAACTCCAGTCAAAGATGAAACCAGATTATATCGTGGGGCCAGAAAATCTAAGATTACACCAAAATTAAAAGAATTGCTTCTCTTAGATCAACAATCCATGACCAATCTACAGGAAGATGATGATAATAAATTTGTACCGTTTCTAACAAGTGATCCCAGAGAGTACCATTTGAATTCGAATTTACCGACACCTATTAGAGAATTATTGACTTATTATTATTGGAGAGTTAGAATCCCACCAGACTCCCCCTGCCAAATCAAGGTTGGTCTATTTGGGAGACAGGGTAAAATGGTAATCAAGCCACCAACGGATGAAAAAGTCGTCTGTCGAGTAGTAATCCATTTGGGACCGGAAGAAGTTTATCAGTTAACTGAGGTCAATAAATCAGGGAAACTTGGATTTTCTAAACAACGTGTTATTTCCAATGGTTCATATATGGTACTTAACCGTGAATGTCTATTGGAACATAATATTTTTGTTTCTCCCAATCCGCGCGTCAAATTCCCACTTCCAGAAAATTGCGAGGAAATGATTCAACAAGGATTGTCTGCGGTTGGATCTGGAAACCAATATGGTAAGAAAACGAAGATGCCTAATTCAAATCAAATTAAGAAAATGATGAACAAAACCATCGTCAGACTCCGAACATATCGACGTTTAACTGTTGTTCTAGATTTTGGTCCCTCATCATTGGTAGAAGATGATAAAATGGTGAAAATTGCTAATTTTGGAGATGGGGCTGGTCCCCCACCACCCGGAAGAGAAAAAGGTGACAAAATGGAATGGCCTGATAAGTTACCATCGACAATTCCTGCTAACATAGCTAAATCGCTTCCTCCAGGAATTGACCCTTCAATTATAGGGAGAATTTCTGGTGACAAACAATTGGCAGGAATGGTAAATAGTATTGCCAAAGGAGTAGCTTCTGATTTAGAAGGACGAGAAGAATTGAATAGCGAACAACCCATGATCACTAAAGATTTAGTTAGTGCTATTGCCACTTCAGCCGTCAAGAGAATTTCACGTGATAAGGTTGTTAAATTGTCTGACAACATTGAAGCCGTAGTTTCAGAGACCAATCCAAATTTAATTAATGGATCTTCAAGGAAAGCCAGAAGAAGAAAGGCTAGAAAAGACCGTCGAAATAGGAATAGAAATAGAGGCAAAGTTGATTCTCCAACTTTGACCAATTTGGATGACCCATCCTTAACTCTCGATTCTGGTGATTCTATTACAGAACCAGGGGGTAAGTCAGAACAAGAAACTCTGGATAGAGATGATCTCTTATCCCGAATGTCTAAGGATAAAGAAAAGTCCGATCAGGATTAATCAAAGATTTCGGTTTTAACCCGAGTAATTCAGATGTGACAAAAATAGTTCGATCATCATCTAATTGATGATCGAAATGTGTAAGTAAATACTTAAACTAATTCACTTAAAGCTGAGACTCCTCAGAAATTTTAGATTGGTAAATGGATAATATTTAAATTTAAATAAAAAGGATATCATCAATGGAATGAATATTCTGAAAGAAATATGGTTTTGGTTTCTAATACTCGGACTGATTCTAACTTTTTTTGGGACATTATTATGGGGAATCAGAGGGAAAGCTGATTTTTGGGTTTGGTTTTTGGTCGGATGGGGGAATGTTTCATTAATCGCGGCCTTCTTTGTCCTGAACCGAGGAAAATTCTTTTAAATTCAACATCTCAGGTTACGACAATTGTTAATTAATAATCTAGCACATTTTTTATGCCCGTTTTCCTCGGCTCTAATGATGGCTAAAATACAACTCCTGATCATCATCTCTTCTTGAACCTTCAAATCACAATCCATTAAATCCTCACGTTCCCATTCTATAATTAATTTAAGTGCATCATAATGACCAGATTCGGCGGCCCAAATAAACGACTGTTTGTAGCACTCAATCACACCATTCTTTTTTCTATTATTCTTATTTCTATTATTTCTCTTCCTTCTATTTATATTTTTGCTGTTACTATCGTTATTACAATTTTTGAGCCAGATCATTATTTCAATATGACCTCCGGCAGAGGCTTCATCAAATGCTGCCTGATAAATTCCACTTCTCCAAAGAATCACGGAAATATCACCTTTAGTTTTCAATAATTTTAGTAAATTAAGCTGATTACATGAGGAGGCGCAAAGAAATGATGCCTCTAGGTTATTAGCGCCAATTTTCATGGCAAGAGTAGCTAATTTTTTAGATCCAATCTCGGCAGAATGATCCAAGATTATGTTTGGGTCAAATTTTGAATCTGGCCAAAAGTTTTTCATCCTTTGACGCCAACTTTTGGAAACCATCCAGCAAAGCATTTTTTCGCCTTCTGTTAATTGTTGGAGAATTATGAGTTGTAATTCCAGAGGGAGATAATCAATTAGATCAAAATCCAAAGCTGTTAAATCCATCTTTATCTAAAGCTTAATGTTCTTTAAGATTGGATTTAAGAATCTCACTGCTAACAGTGAGATTTTTTATTCTCGTGAAGAGTCTATTGAACCTATTTCTAATTATACTCCTTTTTCAGCTCTTCCATAAATTTACTCCCGCTTTCAGGAGTCTTCATTATCCAGTCTATAAACCCTTGATCATTAAGATACAAAGCAGAAAGTTCTTTTCTGTTTATCATAGTATTGATCATATACCCATCTTTAGTATCAATTACTTCTTGCCATGTCATTTTTGTGGGGATAGAAATCATATCTAAAGAATGTCCGTTCATAATCTTGGCTCGTTTTAACAATTTTTCATAGACTTTATAATTTATGCTCTTTATTTTATCAAAAAGATCATGTTGCTTTTGAGGAGACCATCGATCTGAATCATAGCTTCCCACAGATAAAGCGATTGGTTCAATTTTAGTATCTTCCATTTTAACAATGTTTCGACTTGATCTTTAAACCCTATGACAGATAATGAATAAAAACAATTTTTTCGAACTTAACTAATTTTTTTTAGGAAAGTGAGACAAAGGGAGTCATCTTATTCTCACATTTGAGATGATAAAGGTAGTCTATATCACCTTGTTCAATTTAACCGAAAACCCGTTTTATTCAATTTGGTAAAAAAGTTATCCAAATTTATCTTGACTAAAAAAATTTCTCCAAATTTATCTTGACTAAAAAAATTTCATCCAACTAATTGGTTGAGTGAAAATAATATTGATTAAGCTTAGCAAAGATAGAATTTGTCATTATTATCAACGCAGGATTGAACCCAAGAAGGTAATTCCTTGTAAATGGATTTTAATCTTTGATGTGACTGACAACCAATTTCCTTCTTTCCAACATAGAAAGCATTGATTGATAATTCTAAATCTATCAAATATTTATAGGTGGGGCTATCGATGAACAAGCTGTCCCCCATAGGGTAACCTTGATCATAAGCCATTTTAGCGAAATGGTAAGCGATTCGGTTCATTTTCTTCTCACGATAATATTTAGCTATAATTTGAAGGGGCTCAGATCTCCGAGGGCGTTTGTCCCAGGCCTTTAACATGGCAGTGACTCCAAGCTCTTGACGGTCAGATGCCATGTAAGCTTTTCCAATTTGCAATTGGGAGTACCATACTTCTTCGTCCCAACCACCTATGTCTATCCTCCTTTGGTACTCCTCGATAGATGAATTAAAGTCTTTCATGCAGAAATGTGTCTGAGCCAGATAGAAGCGATATCTAGCTTTAAGATCCTTGGGGGTCTTTTTATTAGCGATCCCTTCCAACAACAATCTTTTGTCTCTACTGTATTTATCTTGTTTGCAACCACCATCATCTTTATCGTCAATCCATAAAGTGTGAAGAAGAGATTGATTCGATCCCTTACATTCCCAATATTCGTGAGTCACTCCAGTACATACCCACGATTTACTGGCTTTAATTAATCTAATATTCTGATATCGGTCAGTTTTGGTTTGTTGATAAATTTTATATCCATCATGTGTCAGCTTACTAATATCCCAATCATCTTCGATCACCAGATTCAGATCGGCATCCAAAAGCAAATAGTAACTGGCGTTGGGAAAATACCTCTGAGCATTTCGGAAAGAAAGGCTTCTCGAGTAACCGAAATTCTTAAATGCGCCAACTGGAACTTGACATGGAATCTCATTTTTCTCACCCCATTTTCGAATACATTCAATACAATTGTCAGTTGATCCAGTATCAGTAATACAAACCCCACTGATGATAGGCTTGGCTTGATCAAGACAACGGCTGATAATTTTACTTTCATTTTTAACAATCATTATCAAGACTATTCCTGTTACATCGGGGAATGTATCTAATTTGGACCTACTGCTTGAAGCATTTTCTTCAACGACTTTTTCCGATGGTGTGGAAATTTCAGTAGAGAAAGTTATATGTTTTTCTCCTTGGGGAGAAATTCTTTCGATCTTTTTAATTACAAATCCATTCCCTTGGGATAAGACTTTTTTCTCATTTTTATCCGTAGAAGTATTTTCTTTTGGTGAGACCTGTTCATTATTTTTATCTGTGGTGGTCTCTTCCTCGAGCAATACTTTCTCGTTATCCAAATCTACGGGTGTTTCATCCTGAGGAACGTCTTTTTTGATATTTTTATCAACGGTCGTCTCGTTTTCCGAAAAAACATGTTCATCAATTTTGGTTAAGTTTTTCCTTTTATTCCTGTTTCGTTTTTTGCCGCTCATCTTAATAGGGAAATTATAATTAATATCAAATAGCGCTAGGAATATGATCTTCTTTATTATTAATAGTAAGGAGGTTTAAGGATCAGAAAAAGAAAAAATCTGAAATGGCCTTGTTTTTGACTTTTAAGCTAACAAAGTGTGCCCGATAAAAACTATAACCAGAATATTTTGGAAAAATACTTACTAATATAATTAAATAGATAAATTCAGTAATTATAAAAGAAAGAGATGACTGACTTTAGATCAACTCGGAGTTTTCATGTCAATACCTCGATCATAGTTATTCAAGAAGCTAAGAAATCGATTGTTGATAATCACCCAGAGGATTTTACCAAATGGTTGGTGAAAATGCCTTTAGATAAGTTAAGTAAAAAGAATGGCGACAATCTGTTAGTTATTTTTTTGACACAAATTACTAAATATAACCGTCCTAAATTTATTCAATTATTATTTGCCGGATGGGAACGTATTTATCCAAGGGAAGAAGATGTTCCATTCTATGTGATACTCTTTACCATTGACTTAGTATCAATTATTATTCTGAGATTTGTGGTTGATAATATTAAAGGAATTACCTTTCTGGAAGTAATGGAATCATTAATGACTTATCATTATCAAGAAATATCAACTGCTTGTCAAAAAGTTTGGGATACCTTTGGTCCGCAAAAATATGGGATTGTTTTAATCTTATATAAATTGGCCAAACAAGAGCAAAATCCAGTTATCTTTAATTTTTTGACTGGCAAAATTCGCCAGATTTCACCTTATGTTAAAATCCCCTCCTGGGTTAAAGACTTTAGAAGCAATCCTCTTGGTGATTCCATATATCAACCACCTGAAGATCAATATGGAATTCCTAAGTCAAACGGGCCAAATGAACCACTTCTTCCCACTTACCAAGAAACAATATTTATTCCAGAAGAACCAATAGTTCAATTACCATCCTCTAATAATATTGTCCCTTTAATGTTGGAAGGATTAAAGCAGAGCGGTTCGGGAGAGAAGGAAATCAATCGGGCCAAATCCAAATTAATTTCAGAATTGGTGATTATGACCAAGGAAGAAAAAATGGAAATGGTTAAACCTGTATTATTTATCAAGTCTTGTAAATCACGAGGAGACGACCCACTTTTGAGTAGGATTTACGGTCCAGCAAATCCATCTATCAATCCGACTGTTCAAGAGATGTTATATGGTGGAGAGAGGATGTTTACATCCTTGATTATTTCAGATTCTCCTATTTTTGGCGATATAGCGATAGATTGGTTTGTGGGTTATTGTGAAATGTGCAATTTAGGGATTAGAAGAAGATGGCACGCTGTTCGTTCTCCCAATAATAGTGGTGGTTGGACTGGATGTTATTGCACATGGAAATGTGTCAGAGATGAACTGGTCACTCCAGATTCTTTTGATGGTACGATTAAGTCCAATCTTCTAAGTATGGGTTTGGTTAACGAAATGGAAAAACAGATTATCAAAACAGGAGTTCAGGATCGGAGAGATAATGGCGATATTTTACCAGATCAAGACAGTACTGATTTGAATTAGTAAACCTTAAAATCAGTCATTTGGTCACAGTAATTAGCGACGATTGATCTTTTCATAGTTCTTATGAACCGTGAAAACTTTTTTTTATCAGTGAGGACTCAGTCTGGGGTCTCCCCAATAATTTATCGCTCCATCTTCTGTCATGGCGATGGTAAATAACCCGGCGTTTGCCACATATTTAACATTTCGACCGATATTAATTTGAATTGGGTTGGGTATATACGATACCCTGCCAGCATCAGGAGTAAATGGGGATTCAATAACGATGGGTTCTAATTTCGGAACAGTTTGGGGTACATCAACGATCGAATAATCCACGGTGTGTGCCATGTCGAGTTCCGAGGTAGGATTAGGTTTCCCAATCAAGATACCGTCAATGTAACTTTTGATGACTTGATTAAACTGATCGTCTTCCTCGGCGTAATCCTCACCCTCGCGGTTTTGATCTGCGTAATCCTTGAACTTTGCAGCCAAATCTGTCAAGTTTGTCGCCACTAGACGGACAGAAGAATCTTCCTTATCACTGTTTTTCTCCGTATAGATATCAAGGATGTATAGT
>SDBT01017232.1_pt1 | contig 11418 bp, 6 predicted proteins | sample 2277101 | NCBI WGS metagenome assembly SDBT01 (sample SAMN10404973, study PRJNA504765) | marine sediment metagenome | isolation source: marine sediment core GS10_PC15, 103 cmbsf | place: Arctic Ocean: Southern Knipovich Ridge | collected 2010 | reverse complement strand
GACAGCATTGAGCACCTGCCGATCCTGGTCGTGATCGGGTTCGCCATCTTCGTCGGCACGGTGGGCGGCCGGATCTTCCAGCGGCTGCACATCCCCCAGGTGGTTGGGTACATCGCCATCGGCCTGCTGGTGGGCCAGTCCGGGCTGAACCTGATCAAAGCGGAGGCCATCCAGACGCTGGCGCCGTTCAACTTCTTCGCGCTGGGCGTGATCGGCTTCATCATCGGAGGGGAACTGCGTAAGGACGTTCTCCAGAAGCACGGGCGGCAGTTCCTGATCATCCTCCTGGCCGAAGGGCTGGGGCCCTTCCTGCTGGTGACAGTCCTGGTGACGGGCGTGGCCCTGATCATCACCGGCAATGCGGCGGTGGCGGTGGCGTTGGGGCTGATCTTCGGTGCGATCGCCTCGGCCACCGCACCGGCGGCGACGGTAAGCGTGCTGTGGGAGTACAAGACTCGCGGCCCGCTGACCCGGACCGTGTACGCCATCGTCGCGCTGGACGACGGACTGGCGCTGCTGCTGTTCGGCATCGCCTCGAGCATCGCGTCCGTGCTGATGGGTCTGGACGGAAACCACGGCTTCCTCTTCGCGTTGGGCCAGGCCGCCTACGAACTGCTGCTGGGCATTGCCCTGGGGGTGGGAGCGGGCCTGCTGCTCAACTTCGTCTTGCGGCGGGTGGGCGAAACGGACAAGACGCTGGCGTTCATCATCGGGGCCGTGGCGCTGCTGATCGGCACCGGGCGGATGCTGAAGGTCGACATCATTCTCGCTGCCATGGCCTTGGGGGTGACCCTGGTCAACCTCGCCCCCCACCGAAGCCGGGAAGCGTTCAAGACGGTGGACCGCTTCGCCCCGCCGATCTACGTGCTGTTCTTCGTGATCGTCGGCGCGGGCATCAGCCTAAAAGGCATGCCCCCGTGGATGTGGGCACTGGCCGTACCGTTCGTGCTGGGGCGGATGGCGGGCAAGCTGCTCGGCGCCCGCCTGGGCGCCCGCTGGGCCGGAGAGTCCCCGACCGTCCGCAAGTACCTGGGCTATTGCGTGTTCTGCCAGGGCGGCGTAGCCGTCGGGCTGGCGATCGTGGCGGCGGGGAAGTTCTCCGTCAACCCGGACGATCAGCTTGCCAATCAGATCGCCGGGGCGGTGGTCACCATCGTGGCGGCCACGACGTTCCTGTTCGAGCTGATCGGTCCGCCCGCCGTCAAGTACGCCGTCAAGAAGGCCGGCGAGGTGGGCCTGAACGTCACCGAGGATGACCTGATCGCCTCCTATTCGGCCGGGGACATCATGAACCGCCGCGCCCCCCGCTTCCACAAGGACGACACGCTGGGCCACATCCTCACCACGATCGCCGAGTCCGAGGCGAACGCCTTCCCGGTCGTCAACGACCAGAACCACGTCATCGGCGTGATTACCATCAACGAGCTGAAGCAGAGCTTCATCGCCCAGGGCATGGCCGGCTGGATGGTCGCCGCCGACCTGATGCTGCCGGTGCCGGGCAGCACGACCGCCAAGACCCCCCTCGCGTCGGCATTGGAGATGATGCGCGGGCGGCAGTTGGAGTTCCTGCCGGTCGTTGCCGACCAGGACGATCCCGCCCTGGCGGGCATGCTGGAGCTTCGGGCGGTCGACCGTGCCCTCTCACAGGAGATCCTCCGCCGCCACCGCCTCGCCGACGACAGCGAATAACGGCTCCGGCGTTGCGGCCGGCGAGCCGCCCAACGTAGAATGCTGCGGCAATTCACCCCAAGCAAGGAAGGACGATCATGAGTAAGCACACCAGTGGCGGATTCGTCACCGAGTTGCGCGCCCGCGGGCACGCGTTGCTCCCGGCCCCCAGGAATGTAGAACTCGCCGACAGCACGGTCCCGTTCGATGCCCTCGGCTTCCGCCTGGAACACGATCTGGGCGACGACGACATCGCCGTCCAGACCCTTCGTGCGAGGCTGGCGGAGGACTTCGGCGTCGAACTGGCCGGGACGGGATCATCCCTCCGGCCGTTGCGCCTGAGCGTCTCGCCCGGCACGGTCCAGACCGGCCAGGCCGACGACATCGACCGCCAGGCCTACCGGCTGACCATCGACGCCGACGGGATCGACATCGTCGCCAACGCCCCGGCCGGGCTGTTCTACGGCGTGCAGACCTTCCTGCAACTGCTGCGCCGCCACGAGGGCGGATCGTCGCCAACCCTGCCGGCAGGGACGATCACCGACTGGCCGGAGTACGCGCTGCGGATCATGCACTGGGACACCAAGCACCACCAGGACCGGATGGATACGCTCAAGCGGTACCTGGACTGGGCCGCCCGGCTCAAGTACAACGCCATCGCCTTCGAACTGGAGGACAAATTCGCCTACCCGACCCACCCGATCATCGGTGCGCCGGGGGCCTTCACCACCGAGCAGATGCAGGAGTTGGTCCGGTACGCCCTGGACCGCCACATCCAGATCATCCCGAACATCCAGACCCCGGCCCACCTGTGCTACGCGCTCAAGCACGAGCAGTTCGCCCACCTCCGCTGCGACGGCAACAACTACATGGCCTGCATGGACAACCCCGAGGTATTGAAGCTGATCTTCGAGATGTACGAAGACGTGCTGGAGGCGACGGCCGGCGTGGACTACTTTCTCGTCTCCACCGACGAGGTGTATTATTCCGGCATCTGCGAGAAGTACCGAAAGCCCTACAACCCCGAGAACCGCTCGCTGACCTGGTTGGACTTCGTCAACAAGGCGCACGAGTTCCTGACCGCCCGCGGCCGGCAGGTGATCGCATGGGTGGAGCATCCGCTGCTGCCCGAGCACGTCAAGGGGCTGCCCAAGGACCTGATCGACGGCGTCGGCACCGGTCGGGAGGTGCTGATCCGGGCCGAGAACGAATACGGACTGCGGCAGATCGGCTACGCCTCGATGCAGGGCGAGGAGTTGCTTTTCCCCAACTATTTCGGCCACCGGGACGACCGGCATATGACCAACCGTCTGGCCAACGCCTACGAAGCAATCGTCCGGCCGAAGGGCGAGTACGGCCGAGCCAAGTGGATCGGGACGTTCGCCGCCGCCTGGGCCGACGCCGGACTGCACAACGAGACCTTCTGGCTGGGCTGGGCGGCCATGGCCCAGAACAGTTGGACCCCCGGCGCCGCCGACGTACATCAGACCGTCGCCGACTTCATGGACGTTTACTATGGCAGCGAAGCAGAGGGGATGGCGGCGATTTACCAGGACCTCCAAGCGCAGGGGCGATTCTGGGAACGCTCGTGGACGCGCGTGCCGTCCCGAGTTCGCGGCCCGGCGTACGGCAACAGCCGCGAGAAGCAACCGGTGACGCGCATGGACCGCACGCTCACCCCCCCGGCACTGCCGACCGGGCCTGGCCTGGCCTTCGAACCTGCCTTCGGTCCGGCCCACGCAGAGGCCATGGCCGAAGTGCCCGCCCGCCTGCGGGAGAACGACCGACTCATCGGCGCCCTCCAAGCCAACCTGGCGCGCGTCCGGCGAAATCGATACAACCTGGAGGTGTTCCTCTCGCTGGCCCATCTGATCCGTCACCACCTCCGGCTGCTGACGGGCCTGGGAGAGGCCGAGGACCTGCTGGCCCGCGCCTCCGACGCCGCCGGCCGGGACGAGCACGCCGAGGCGGTGGACCTGATGGCCCGCGCCCATCATCGCGCCGGCGAGATAATCGACGATCTCCACGACGTCTTCGGCCGACTCGTCGCCACCTGGGAGAAGTGCCAATTCCCCCGCAATGCCGCCGTAGACGGCAAGCAGTTCATTCACGTCATGGACGACGTCAAGGACCACTTCGCTGACCGCCGGGCCGACCTGAGCTACATGATCTCCCCGGAAGAGAGCATCGGCCTGGGCGAATGGCGGAAAGGGCTTTGGGAGATCCTCTCGAGCTACGCTCAGGCCCACGACGTGCCCGTCCCGCCGCCCGAGCCGACCGTGGCCGAGTAGCTCCGGTCCGGAAGCGGCGCTTCCATTCGGGTTGCGCAAACCTTGTAATAGGGCCATCATGCTCAAGCGGATCTTCGTCGGAGCATTGTTGATCGGCTTTACCGTCGGGGTGTTCCTCCTGGACGCTCATCTCGAGCGCGCCGCCCAGCCAAAGATACCGACCGAGGCGGGCACGGTGGCGGTCAAGGCGCTGCCCATCGCGATGGTGCTGCTTGTGCTGATCGCGGCCGGCTACCTGGAGTTCGCCCGCATGGCCGCCGGCGTGGGTGTGCAGATCCCGCGGATGAGCGGAATGCTCGCGGCGATGCTGGTGGGCACCTGGCCGTTCTGGCGGCAGTTGACGGGCAACGTCTCCGCGGACGGCATGGAACTGCTGATCTTGCTGGGCCTGGCGGTCATGGCGGCCTTCGCGGCCCAGTTGGTCCGCTTCCGCACGGTCGACGCCATCCGCCGGATCGGAGCGACACTGCTGGCGGTCTGCTACCTTGGCGTCTGTGCGGCCGTGGTGCTGGAGATCCGCATGCGATTCGGCGTCGCCACCTTCCTGCTGTTTCTGCTGGTGATCAAGTTTACGGACATCGGAGCGTACTTCACGGGCACGGCCATCGGCCGGCACAAGATCCTCCCCTGGTTGAGCCCGGGTAAGAGCTGGGAAGGCCTGGCCGGCGGGTTGGCGCTGGCGGCCGGCGGGGGGATCGCTTTCGCATCGCTGCTGGTCGGGCCGTTCCTGACGGAGGCCCGCGGCCTGGCCATGGGCCTGCCGGCTGTGGCGGCGTTTGCCGTGGTGGTGGGCGCCTTCGGGCAAGCGGCCGACATGTGCGAATCGGCCCTGAAACGCGACGCCGGCATGAAGGACGCCGGCCGGAGCGTCCCGGGGTTCGGCGGGATTCTGGACGTGATCGACTCACCCCTGCTCGCCGGCCCGGCGGCGCTAATATTACTGGGATGGTTGGCGTAGCGTGGAGGCAGCGGCTTGGAACTGACGGTCACCCTGGAGCAACCTGAGCTGCGGGCCGCCCTGTTCGGTCCGGCCGACGCGAATCTGCGCACGGTTCGCGAGGCGCTGAACGTGCAGATGTTCGCTCGCGGCGGGACGGTGAAGATCACCGGCGCCGCCAAGAACGTCTCGCGTGCGGCGGCCGTGCTGGCGGCATTGCAGCGGCGGCTGCGCCACAGCGAGACGGTGACCCCCCAGACTGTGGCCGAGGCGATTGCCGCGGCGGCGGCCGAGGAAAAAACCGGCGCCGTCGACGCCATCGACGTCTACACGGGCCAGGCCGTCCAGCCACGCTCGCCCGGGCAGAAGCGGTACGTCGAGGCGATGCGTGGCCATGACATGGTCTTCTGCTCCGGGCCGGCGGGCACGGGAAAGACCTACCTCGCCGTCGCCATCGCCGTGAACATGCTCAAGGCCGGAATGGTGCGGCGGATGATCCTGGCGCGTCCGGCCGTGGAAGCCGGCGAGAAGCTCGGCTTCCTGCCGGGAGACATGCAGGCCAAGGTCAACCCATACCTGCGGCCCCTGTTCGACGCCCTGCACGACATGATGGACTTCGAGGCCACCCGGCAACTCATGGATAACGACGTCATCGAGGTCATTCCCCTGGCCTTCATGCGCGGGCGGACACTCAACGACTCGGTCATCATTCTCGACGAGGCCCAGAACACTACCTCCCCCCAGATGCTGATGTTCTTGACGCGAATGGGCCACGGGTCAAAAATGATCGTCACGGGAGACGATTCCCAGATCGACCTGCCGGAGAACGTCCCCAGCGGGTTGATTGAGGCCCACCGCCTGTTGGCGGGCATCAAGGGGCTGATCTTCGTTCGCCTGGACCGGCAGGATATCGTCCGCCACAGGCTGGTGCAGAACATCGTCGACGCCTACTCGCGGGAGCGTCAGCAGGACAGCAGGTCGTAGCCGGAAGTCGCAGGCCGGGGCGCGTCAGACCCCCCGCGGAACACCTATTGCGAACATGTGGCCTTTCAAGAAAAGACTGCCGCAGCGCCGCCTGGAGGTCCGCAAGGCCAAACCGGCCGGCCCGGGCTTCTGGCCACGCTTCCGCGAGGTCGGGGGCGTGGGATCATCCCTGCTGGCGGCGGCGCTGTTCGTGACCGTGCTGTCGCTGGACGTGGCGCCGCTGGATCCACTGCCTTATCGCTCCGGGGGCTATCTCTCCCAGGACGTCCACGCCCGGGCGGAGTTCGAGTACCTCCTCGCCGGGCAGGTCCCGGCCACAGGTCCCACCACAAGTCCTGCGGGGCGCGTGTATCGCCCTGGCGAGCTGGTCGTGCGAAAAACCGATGACGGCGGGCTGAAGGATTCCGAGGTGGAGCTTCTCGGCGCCGAACATCGCGCCTATCTCCGCCAACAGCGAATTGACGCCCCCTGGCGACCGTGGCTGATGTTCATCGGGCGGGCGGGAATGATCGGCGCGGTCATCTTCCTGCTGGGTCTTTACATCCACAAGTACCAGCCCCGCGTCGTTCGCAACCACTGGCGTGGGTTCGCCATTGCGGCCCTGATCGCCTTGATGTTGGCGCTGAGCAAGGCCGTGGTCGTGACCGGTCGGATGAATCCATACTTGGCCGTATTCGGACTGTTCATGGCCTCGGCCATTCTGACGATCGCCTACGATCAGCGATTTGCCTTCGCCGTGTCCGGGGGGCTGGTGGTCCTGACAGCTCTGCAACTGCGCGTGGGGATGGGTGAGCTGCTGGTCTTCTGGTCTGCGTCCGCGGCGACGGTCTTCCAGCTTCGCGAGGTGCGCACCCGCAGCAAGCTGATCGCCACCGGCATCGTGACCGGCGGGGTGGTCCTGGTGATGGTGTGGGTGGTCCAGTTCGCCGCCAACACCCCGCTGCGATTCACGGTGGTGGACAGTTGCCTGGCGTTCTTCCCCGCGTTCGCCGGCGGGTTCATCGCACAGGGGATCCTCCCTCTGATCGAGCGGATATTCCGAATTGCCACGTCTCTGACGCTGCTGGAATGGTGCGACGCCAATCGGCCCCTGCTCAAGCGGCTGGCGTTGGAGGCGCCCGGCACGTACAGCCACTCGCTGCTGTTGGGCACGATGTGCGAGACCGCCGCCGAAGCCGTCGGCACCAACGGGCTGCTGGCGCGAGTCGGGGCCTACTACCACGACATCGGGAAGGTCCATAAGCCCACCTACTTCGTGGAGAACCAGCCCGGCGGCGGCTCCAAGCACGACAAGCTCTCCCCGGCCATGAGCCTGCTGCTGATCAAGGGGCACGTCAAGGACGGCCTGGAGATGGCCAAGGAGTACGGCCTGCCGCGAGTGCTGCACGAGTTCATAGCAGCTCACCACGGCACGACGCTGGTGGAGTACTTCTACCACGCCGCCGCTCGGCAGCGCAAGAGCAACGGGCAGAGCGCCCCGGAGGAAGTGGAGTTCCGCTACCCGGGCCCCAAGCCGCGCATGAAGGAGGCGGCCGTCCTCATGCTGGCCGATGCGGCGGAATCGTCCGTCCGCGCTATGCCGGAGCCCACGGCCGGGCGAATCGAATCCCAGGTCCACAACGTCGTCACCAAGCGCCTCACCGACGGGCAGCTCGACGACTGCGAGATCACCCTCAAGGAAGTGCACATCATCGAGACCTGCCTCGTCAAGGGCCTCTGCGGCATCTACCACGCCCGCGTGCTCTACCCCTCCCAGACCACGGCCCAGACCCCCGACGAAGCCGAGCGAGACGCCAAGAAAGCCCCCGAGCAGTAGTCGCCATTGCGGCCGGGGAATGCTTCAGAACAAATACCTCGCCACCACGACCCCCCCGATCAGCAGGGCCGCAAACGCCAGCGCGACCAAGTTGAAGTACTTCTCGATGAAGGGCATGATCTTCGCGCCGTATCGCCTCATCAGCCAGGCCACGAGGTAGAACCGGGCCGAACGGCTGAGAGTCGCCGCGGCGAAGAAGATCGCGAAGAACGTGACGGGGCTGGTCACTTCCGGACTGGTGACGAACACGCCGGCGAAAACGTTAAACACCTTGAACGGCAGCGGGGTGAATCCGGCGGCGAACACGATCCAGAAATTCCACTTCTCGAACAGCAGCGACATCTTGTCGAAGTTCTCCGCCGACAGACCTGTAAACGCCAGGTGCTTGAAAACGAAGCCTCCAATGGCCGACCATGCCAGCCAACCGATCAGGAACGCCACGATCGCCCCGCCCACACTGGCGACGCTGCACAGGAAGGCATAGCGGAACGACCGCTTGCGATTGCCCAGGCACAGCGGGATCAGCAGCACGTCCGGCGGCACGGGGAAGATGATGCTCTCCATGAAGCTGAGGACCATCAGGGCGGCCGACGAGCTGGGGCGATACGCCCACGCCAGCGTCCAGTCGTAGAGTTTGCGGTGGACGTGCCACCACGGCACGTGGCGATGGGGGCCCAGCCTGACGCCGCAGTGGGCGCAATACTCCACGTCGGCCTTGTTGTCCATGCGACAGCGGGGACAGGTGATTGTGCCGGAGCTATCGGGCGCGGCGTCGCTGATGGCTGCCTCCTTTACGTCGGCGGCGCCGCGGCACACAGCAGTTGAGCGCACGCGGGCGGCCACAAACCATTCGGGGCAATAGTAAAGCTGGCCAGGCGAGATTTGTCAAATGGCCGTCAGGTCCATACGGCCCCGAACCCGCCTTCGGACAGGCAGCGCCGGAAGCGCCGGATACCTCTCCGATCCAGGGAGATGGAGCGTCGCTTGAAGTCGGGCGCGTCGATCGTGGCGATCTCCTTGCCCGAGGCCATCCGCACCTGCACGGACAGGCTGCTTCCCCGCTCGATCTGATGATGCCGCGGCGGACGGTGGTAAATCAGCCGCCGGTCAGTGACGACCAGCCCGGCCATGCCTCGCTCGCTGCGCCGGCGGGACAAGTCGTCGATGTAGCCCAGGAACCGCTCCCCATCCTCCGCCCGGAACCACTGCTCCACCCGATGGCCCACGACCGAAGGCAGCGCATCCCACCGATCCGCCTCGAAGTGCCTGAGGAACTCCTGAAAGCGCGCGTGGACTGGCGTGCCCGTTCCGCCGACGTTCTCGAAGAACTTCAGGCCGATCTTCAGATTCCGCACGGCCAGCCGGCAGAAACCCTCACCGGTGGCATTGTTGACCTGGATCTGCCCGCCGATGGCCCCGGCCCCGTTGCACAAGTCGCAGACCCAATACGGCATCGGCAGGTTAGCCGGGGCGGGAACATTGGGCACCTGCGGCAACTGGGCGAGCAACTCCGCCCCCTTCAGTTGCCGCAGTTGCTCCTGCGGAATGGACTGGTGACCGGCCTTGTGCTCCGCTTCCATGGAGATGCTGTCGCGAAGTTGACCGGTGAAGATGACCAGATGCGCCGTCAGATGCGCCCGCGCCAGGCAGTGGATGCACACGCGTGGAATCGCACAGCGGAAGGCGTCCTCCCGGAGACGCTTGGGGGCAAACTCGAACAAGGCGCCGCGTGCCTCAACCTTGACCAGCCGCACTTGGCCCCCGCCGACATCTACGGGAGAAGACGTCCGCGAAGCGTCCGCCTGGCTGAGACCCTCCCCGTGGGAAACCATGAAGTCGGACTCGATCGGGGCGGCCGTTTTAGCGGCGGGATGCTCCTCGAGCTCGACGTCTTCGGTCTTGAGCCACCCGAGAACCTGCTCGTCGACTTCCAACTGGGTGGCGGCCACCCGGAAAACCGTCCTGCACTGCCCGCAACGCACCACATGCTGCCGGAGCACCGACGGCAAGCCAAGCACCGTCCCACAGCTCGGACAACCAACATGTCGCTCGACCCCCATCGGTATTCCTCGCCTTTGAGAAACGACAGGCAGCGACCTGGACATTCGAGAATTGGTTCAACTCGGGCTCAACGCACGAGCCAGCCGCGCATAGTCTAACAGACCCCCGGTCATCCGGCAACACCACACCCCCGTCATCGAGGAAATAAGAATGCCTCCACCGCAATGCCGATGAGAAGTCTTGAAAAGACCCCTTATTGCAAGGTGGGTGGCATACTGTCGGGCCGAAGCCCGACATGATCCGCCACCCCTGCCAGGGTTGTCGGTCAATTCAAAAGATCCTTCTCTGTCGAACATGGCAGAGGCAATTGTTCATGTTCATTCTACCATTCGAGCCACACCCTATATCGGCAATGTGGGGCAAAAAGTTTGGCGGGAGATGGTTTTTGACGGGGAGATTGTTTCGAGCGTTACTTACGAAGTTCAGCGGAGAGTGTCTTGGCCAGGGCGGCTGCCACGTGGGCGATCATCTCGTCGACCTGCTCGCCCCGGAGGGTCCCCTCGGCCGAACGATAGACTAAAGAGAAGGTGACGGACTTCCTGCCGGCCGGTACCTGCTTGCCGCGATACTCGCCGACATACTCGAGGGCTTCGAGGGCGGGCTGATCGAGCGAGCCGATGACCTCGGCCAGCCGGCCCCAGGTCACGTCGGCGTCCACGACCACGGACAGGTCGCGGCGGACGGCGGGCAGTCGCGGCAGCGGCTGATACGTCCGCGTGGCGCCTCCGCCCTCGCCCAGCATTTCGTAGTTCACGGCCGCGGCCGCATAGGGCCGGACCAGTCCGTAGTGCTCCAGTACGTTTGGCGCCACCATGCCGATGATCCCGATCACCCTGCCGCCGAGGTGCACGCTGGCCGCCGCTCCCTCGGCCAGGCCGGGCACGTTGGCGGCGACGATTTCCAGGCCGGCTCCGGCGGCCACGCGCTCCGCCGCCGCTTCCAGAACGCCGCGCAGCGACTGGAGGTCCTGACCGGTCACGAGACCCAGCTCGACGTACTCGCCCGGCAGGCCGGTTGCGTCCTCGCCGGGGGGGAACACCGCCGCCAGCTCGTAGAGGTTCACGTCTTCGTTGCCGACGTCCTGATTGGCTTTGCATGCCCGCAACAGCGACGGCAGCAGGCTGGGCCGGAGCAGGTTATTCGTCCGGCGAATTCTGGCGTCCACGCAGACGCCCGATTCGAACCCCATCAGGGCCGCTTCCTCGTCGTCCACGAAGCTGAAGGTAATCGCCTCGTCGAAGCCGGCCGAGGCCAGCGCCTCGCGAAGGTCGCGCCGCACGCGCTCCTTGACGTCCAGGCCCGTAACCGGATGCGTGACCTTTTCGGAGGTGGGGATCTTCTCGTAGCCATACAGCCGGGCCACCTCTTCGATCAGGTCCGCCTCCCGTGTCAGGTCCGATCGGTGCGACGGGATCGCGCAAACGGCGGCGCCGTCGGCAAGCGTAACGGACAGGCCCAGCCGGTTGAGGATGTCCGCCTGCGTCTGGTCGTCCACGTCCACGCCGAGCAGCTTTCGACATCGTTCCGTGCGCAGGGTGACGCTCGGCGCCTCGTAAGGCTGAGCCCAGACGTCCACGACGCCCTCAGCCAGCTCGCCACCGGCTGTCTCCAGGATCAGTTGGCACGCCCGCAGGCTGGCCGCGTCCACCGCCACCGGGTCC
>SDBT01017231.1_pt1 | contig 11418 bp, 12 predicted proteins | sample 2277101 | NCBI WGS metagenome assembly SDBT01 (sample SAMN10404973, study PRJNA504765) | marine sediment metagenome | isolation source: marine sediment core GS10_PC15, 103 cmbsf | place: Arctic Ocean: Southern Knipovich Ridge | collected 2010 | reverse complement strand
ATGCTCAATGGTCAATGGCGGCACGTGGTCTATCGCCGCCAGGGCCAGATGTTAACACTGTGGATAGACGGCGCCCTTCAAGAGACCAAGAGCCACCCCGACTATGCGAAAGGTTTTTTCGCCAGCGCATGGGACCCGCGAGCGATTGGACAAGCCTATCAGAGCAGTGACTCAGATTGGCCCTTCGCTATGGCCGACTTCCGAGCGTACGACCGTGCGCTGAGGGATGAGGAGATAGCTGCGCTCAACGCGTGACGAAGGTAGGAAGTGGGGAACTCGAAGCAGTTCAAATAGTCAATAGTCAATGCAAAGGGTGGATGCACAAGCAGCAAGCTAAGTGCGCAAAGCGTAGATGAGTGAATGAGTAGATGAGTAAATGGGCCCCGTGAAACATAATGCCCGACGCCTCGATGTTAATGGCTAACTTATGATTAAAAAATTATTTAGCTCGCAACTACGTATCAATATGGCGTCTGGGTTTGTGACGACGGTTATTAATTTGATCGTTTTGGCAATTGCCTACCCCGTATATCTGCACTTTCTTGGCTATGAAACGTACGGTGTGTGGCTTATTCTTGCAACCGTTTTAACTTTTGCTCAATTGGGTAATTTGGGGATTAGCTCGGGCTTCGTAGAAACTAATCCCTGGCTAAACAAATAAAAAAATCGTCATAATCGGCGGTTAATTGCAATCCACAGGGACGGAGTTTGTCCAAAACACTATATTATTTCTTCTATAGGCGGATATGATTTCAAATAGTTCAGGATATTCACTCAGTACCCGATTAGTCTCTAACTTTTTTTGGCTTTTTGTAAGTGAGATTGTTTTCAAAGGGCTGATTTTTCTGGTAACTCTCTACCTGGTTCGAGTATTAGGGCCTGCAAATTTTGGTCTTTATTCTTTATCTTTAGCTGTTGCTTTATATGTGTGGGTTGTAGCTGACTTTGGGCTTAGTTTGTATGGTACAAGGGAAGTGGCTAAAAATCGAAAAAGAGCCCAGGAACTCCTAGAAGTACTAAACTCTATGCGGTTTCTTATTGCCCTATTTCTATTTTTACTGCTGGGATTGATTGTTATTTTTATTCCGATGCCATCAATAACTCGAAAAGTAATTATGGCTGGCAGTTTTTATACAATAGGTTATGCTTTGAGTACAGATTGGCTTTTGCGTGGAATGGAGGAAATATGCTATGTTGCTTTTGGAAACATTGTGCTTTTTTGTATTTTCCTGCTTAGTGTCCTTTTTTTTGTTCGTCAGCCCCAAGATGCCGTCGTTGCGGTTTTTTTTCGCTCAATATCGTATTTTTGCGCTAGTGGCGTTTTATTAGTGGTTTTAAGAAAAAAGTTCAACGTAAATTTTAGACTTTGCTTTTCCTGGATTAAGTGGAAAAGTCATTTAAAAGAATCATGGCATTTTGCTCTTATATTTGCACTTGGTTCAGTCATTGCTCCTTTGACAATCATTTTTTTAGGAGTGTTGTATAGCCCCGAAAGTGTCGGTTTTTTCTCAGCGCCTTATCGGATTGTAATGCTTATACTTGGTTCTATGGGAGTTTTCAGTTTTTCCTTCTATCCTATATTGGCAGACCAATTCGTTCATGCTCCTGAATCTTTTATAAGAACTCATACTATTTATCGTAATATTATGTTGGTTGTAGGTATACCTATGGGAGTAGGTGGTTTTATCTTATCAAAGAATATCATCCACTTGCTTTTAGGAACTGAATATGGCCATAGTGTGGAAGTATTCAACATTCTGATTTGGTTAATACCTTTAAGTTTTATAAGTGTTACCTATAGTTCAACTTTGCTGGCTACCGGATTTCAGCGTCTTTATTTGATAGCAATTGGAATAAGCTGCGTAATAGCAATTGTATTGTGTAGTCTACTAATACCGTTTTGGGGCATTATAGGAGCGGCTGTTGTTCTTCTATGCCAACAAGGTATACTTGTTATTCTTGTGGTTCGAATGTTCCAACAGCAGTTACATCGTTTCATTTTTTTTGATGGTTATCTTATAAAGGTATTGGGAGCCAGTGTTGTAATGGGCGCGATAACCTGGAGCGTAAAAATAAATGTGTTTGGGAAAATGTTTATAGGAATAACTTCATACGGTTTACTTGTCATTTTTCTTAAACTTATTACCAGAGAACAACTTATTAGTCTTTATTCCTCATTACTAAACATAAAAACAAAAGACCATATCATTTAAAATCAGTCTGGTCTATAAGATGAAAATTTATGTTGAGAGAAAAAGATGAGCAGAAACTTGGAAGAAAAACTTTATAGTAGATTAAGGGGCTTTTATTACAAGTACCTAATATCATTTTGGGACGAAAATTATAGTTATTTCAAAGATTGTTCAAAAATTTTAGATGTTGGGTGTGGATTAGGTAGATTTCTGTCCTTTTTTCCTGAGAATAGTATTGGATTGGACATTAGCGAGGATTCTATAAGAGCGTGTAAGGCAAAAGGGTTTCAGGTAATTAAAGGTGAAGCTACAAACCTTCCCTTTGAAGATGAAACTTTTGATGGGATTCGCTGTTCACATATAATAGAACATTTTCCACCTCAAGAGGCATACCAAGTTATAAAAGAGACTGCTCGAGTGTTGAGACCGGGAGGTATAATTATTATTCAATCCCCATTGCTAGGACCTCAGTTTTATGATGAAGTAACTCATATTAGACCCTATCCACCTAATGCAATATTATCTGTCTATCTCCGACCTCCAGTAATTCAGCAAAGCTTTGAAGAGATACCCTATCGATTTGAGTTCCTGAAATTAAAGTGGCGATATGCAAGCTTGTTTTATCCGGTATCTATAGAACCAGCCTATAAACCCTCAAAGTTTAAGACAGTCTTGTCTCTAAAGATACTTAGTATGATTCTTTACAAAATGAAGATACATAGCTGGAGAAAAAATGGTTATATCTTAGTACTTAGAAAATTGGCTATTTGTGAGAACAAAAAATAGACCACCCGCAATGAAATTTTTAGAAAAAAGTATTCTAAAAGTAAGTAGGAATAAATTTTATCTCTTATTCTGTCTTATTGGATTATTCTCAGCATTGGTTTCTGTATATTATACTAATAATGCCAAATTTCCCTGTTCGGGCGTAGCTATTTTGATTTTAGTTTTAATCACGCTTTTCATACTCTTTCGTAAAATAAAAACCAGAAATCTTGACCTATTTGAGCCGCTGGTCTTAGCTTCCTTAGGCATCTTGATTTATTTTATTCTTCCTGCTATTGATTTAATTTTTTTGGGGAGATTAATAGACCCATCAATAAATCTAAGTCATTATAAAGCATTAGCTGCTCAAGATGACTATTTCCTTGCAACGATAATTTCTCTCTGTGCCTTGGGCGTGATTTCGTTCTATTTTGGCTATGTTTCTACTTTAGGTAAAAAACTTGGCAATAGTTTGCCCGTTCCGGGGCATATTTATTCAAAAAACTCGTTATTAAAGATAGGAATCGGCTATATTTTATTGGGAATAATCACCTTTGGATATACTGCGTGGAAAATAGGCGGTGCAGCGAAATGGTTTACGACCCCCAAGGGTGAAAATATCTTTTTAGTAGCAAAATGTGTTTACGGGGCATTTCTATTGAAGCTCTTTATACCATCTGTTATTATCCTTTTCATATACGCATTACTCAGGCGAAGTAAATTCATTTTTCTTCTGTGGATATGCACATTTATAGCAGTCGTGATATTCTTTAATGTCTTTTCTCAGGGCTCCAGGCGTATCACTCTCTTTTTAGTATTATCGCTGATTATTTACCATCATTACGCTGTAAGACCGATTCGCCTCAGAAAAATAATGCTTATAGTTGCGATATTATTCTTTTTTAATTTTAGTGTCGGCCTTATTCGTGGAACAATACACTTGCTTGACTTAGAATCCACAAAAACTCAATGGTCAAAGGTTAAGCACAATTATAAAGGTCGATGGCATAACCCTGTTATTATAACAATGGATTTTCCTTATTGTTATAATAGCCTTATGCAGATTGTTGATTATGTCCCTGAAAAAGTGGACTATTTATGGGGTAGTACTTATGCAAAATTTTTTCTCTGGCCCATACCAAGAACTTTGTGGCCGGAAAAACCCGAAGGTATCAGCCGAGTTGTAGTGCGTCATTTTTATCCAGAGATATATGATAAAGGAATAAGTGTGAGTCCTACTATAGTAGGTGAAGCATATTTTAACTTCGGGACATTAGGAATAGTGATTGTCATGGCTCTATTTGGGGTGATTTGTCAAAGCCTTTACGCTTTCTTAAAAAAGAATAGAAAAAATATAGGAGCCATTGCTATCTATGCATCTGTTGCTCCATATATTTTTGAATCATTTAGAGGTTATTTCTTTGAGTGTACAATGTTATACCTATTCGTTGGATTAAGTATTTTTCTTGCCTTTTATTTGGCACGCCGCAAAGTAAGATGAATTTGCTATAATGAGAATTGTGCATGTAATTGACTATTTTCAACCCAAATTGGGCTACCAAGAATATTACCTTGCCAGGGATCAATTGCTCCGCAGGCACGATGTCTTCGTCGTAACTTCGGATAGGTATTTCCCTTTTCCGGATTATGATGAGTATATGAAATCAGTGCTTGGAAACAGAATTATCGGGGCAGGCGAGTTTGTCGAAGAAGGCATAAAAGTAACAAGATTGAATGTGATATTTGAAATATATCATCGGGTTTGGTTAAGTAAACTCTATACAACCATCAAGAGATTGCATCCAGATGTTGTGCATATGCATAATTGCGGAAATATGTCAGCCCTTAGAATAGGTTTGATGAAAAGAGAATTAGACTTCAGTCTATTGTGTGATGAACACTCACATTTATCAATAATGAGGAAGAGAAGTTTTATCAAGAAGGCCATTGCACAAGTCTCGAAAATTTTTATCAGGAATATACTAAAAAATGCGGATGCTTTTGTTGCTATTGCGCCCGACGTGAGAAACGTGATGACAGATATCTATGGATTGCCAAAGAGCAAGATAAGCATAGTACCTTTGGGAGTTGATACCAGTTTGTTTTATTTCTGCGAACCAAGTAGAAATGAGATAAGGCAGAAATTCGGTATTGGAGAAAACGTTTCTGTCGTAATCTATGCGGGTAAACTAATCCATGACAAGGGGCCCCATATTTTGGTTAAAGCAGCCGCGGAAATTCTAAGAGATCACAAGGCTCAACTTATGGTATTAATGATTGGTGATGGTAACAAGAGTTATGTTGAGATGATGAAGAAGGAAACAGAATCGTCAAAGTGTCAGAGGTTTTTTGTTTGGCATAAGTTTGTAGATAAGGCAGAACTTCACAAGTTTTATAGCGCTGCAGACGTGGGAGTGTGGCCTTTAGAAGAGTCCATAAGTATGCTGGAGGCATCGGCCTGCAAATTGCCCATAATTGTGAAGGACTCAGAAAGCTTGCGTGGTAGGTTATCTTTTGGTAACGGGATTGCCTATCATGAAGGAGACATTCAAAGTCTAAAGACTGCCATTTTGAAGATTGTTGGAAATAAGGACCTTAGATGGGAAATGGGGGAAAGAGCTCTTGATTTAGTTAAAGAGAGGTATTCCTGGAAGAAGATTAGTGAAGATTTCGTCAAATTATACAGCAGACCTGCTTCATTGCTGGAGAGATAAAAATGAACATAATTAGTGTTGTTGGGGCAAGACCCAATTTTATTAAGATTGCACCAATTATCCAAGAGTTAAATAAGCACTCTAACATATTCAATCACAAGCTAATCCACACTACACCGAAATTATGGGATGGTAAATCAGTAGAAAGAATTGTGAAAGTGCTTATAGAGAAAAGAGATGAATTACAAAAAGATTTATGAATCTCAATATGGACAGAGGAAACTAATCCCCCAAACCAAGATGCAATTTCTTGGCTTTAGGAAACTGCTAAGGAATTGGGACATTAATGGGTATGAAATAGCTTACAGATTATTAGAAAAAGGGGACAGAATTTTAGATGTTGGATGTGGTAATTGTTATATGTTATTCCGCTTAATAGATAAATATACTGAACTTTATGGCATAGATATCGCTCCTTCAAGGCTTGAGGAGGCGAGAAAGACCGTAGCTCAAAAGTATTCTGACTTGCCAAACAGATTCTATTTTTACGAAGGAAACCTTGACAAAAGGATGGACTTTGATTCCGATTTTTTTGATACGATAATCTGTATCGCCACTTTAGAACATGTTTATGACGTTTATCTACTAATTAAAGAGATTCATAGAATATTAAAGCCGGGCGGTCATGTAATTGTAGAGGTGCCGAATATTGCTTATTTAAAAAATCGTATCAAATTAGCTTTAGGATTTTTACCTGTAACTTCTTCCCCATATAATTGGGAAGAGATTGGTTGGGATGGAGGGCATATCCATTATTTTACTTTGAAAAAACTTTGTGAACTTTTTAAATCTCAAGGATTCAAAATAATTAAAAAAACTGGCAGTGGTTTTTTAGCTCCTATTCGAAATTGGTGGCCATCTTTGTTAACAGGAGATATTATCCTTAAAGCAATAAAATGAAAATAATAATGATTAATAAATACCATCAGATAACCGGAGGCGGTGACACTTATTATTTTCAATTAAGTAATTTGCTGCGGTCAAAGGGGCATAAAGTGATTGAATTGTGCATTGACCATCCGAAAAATTCTTATTCGGAGTATTCTGAATATTTTATCAACGGGCTGACATATGATAATTGGAGGACCGCTGGTTTCCGGAATAAAGCTAAAACATTCATAAACGGGATATATAATGTTGAAGCTAAAAAAAAGGTAAAACTTCTGATCGAAAAGACAGCACCTGATATTGCGCATATTCACAATATTTTTTACCAGATTTCACCATCCATACTCACCCCGCTAAAAGAAGCGGGCATCCCGATAGTCCAGACTCTTCATGATTATAATATGATATGCGCAAGCAATTATATGTATAACAAAGGCGAGATATGTCAAAAATGCTATAGAAACAGGTATTACAACATTCTAATCAACCGGTGCTTTCACGATAGTATACCGGTAAGCATGTTAGCTTTTTTCGCAAAGGTAATTCACCATTATTTTCAGCTCTATCAACAAAAAATTGATGTTTTTATCTCGCCAAGTCACTTTCTGAAAGACAAACTTGTTGCTAATGGCATCAGGAACTCAAAAATAACTGTCCTGCCGCATCCAATTGATTTAAATGAATATGACCCGAATTATGACGAGTTTGAAGATTATGTTATTTTTGCCGGAACATTTATCAAACAAAAAGGAATAAGAACATTAATAAAAGCTTTTGAAAGCCTGCCCATTAAATTGCTGCTTTTGGGAACAGGGCCGTTATGGCCTGAGATTAAAAACTATGTAAAAACTAAAAAGATAAAAAACATTGAGTTGACCGGCTTTTTGCAGGGCGAAAATTTTAAGAATATGATTAAGAATGCGAAATTTGTTGTTGTTCCGTCCGAATGGTATGAAAATTCACCATTGATTATATACGAATCCTTTGCAATGGGAAAGCCCGTTATCGCATCAAATATGGGAGGGATGCCGGAGCTTGTTGATCAAAAAGTAGGGAGGCTTTTCAAAATGGGGGATATTGAAGATATAAGAGTGAAAGTCAAGGAACTCTATTATAATGATGATTTAATTAAAACCTTGGGTCGAAATGCAAGAACAAAAGCCGAGGGATGCTTTGCCAACAGCTTACATTATGGCAGAATAAAAAATATCTACCAGACGCTGCTTGACAAAAAAACTAAAGGACATATGGAGTCCTGAATGAAAATTCTCCTTATCGATCCGCCTTTTTTTCGTTTCATTGGTTATTATAATCGTTATTTTCCTATTAGTCTTTCTTGGCTTGCTGCAGTATTACAAAAAAAAGGGTATGAGGTTTTGATTTATGATGCAGATTGTAACGTAACCCCTACAAAAATGGATTATACTCGTTTGGAGGATCATTACCCCGATTACCTGAAGTCGGTCAAAAATGAGAATCATCCCATTTGGCAGGAAATGCGAAATAAAATCCGAGATTTTAAGCCGGATATTGTTGGCATTACAGTGTGGACCACCTTCGCGGCCTCGGCTTTTAAGGTGGCATCTCTATGTAAAGAATATGATGAAGACCTTCCTGTGATAATGGGCGGCCCTCATATATCCATTAAATATGATGAAGTGATAAAGATATGTTCTCATGTGGATTTTCTAGTTAGAGGGGAGGGGGAAGAAACAATTTTAGAGCTTGTTAATGTCCTTCAAGAATACGTTAATACTAAAAGAAAAGATAACTTAAGTAATGATCTGCTGACAATAAAAGGTTTGTCTTACCGGGACAACAATAAAATAGTTAATAATCCACCCAGGCCGTTTATTGAAAATATAGACTCAATTCCGTACCCTGCAAGAGAATTGTTATGGAACAAGAACACTTATAACTCGGAGGACATGGGACTTTTAATGACCAGCAGAGGTTGTCCTTACAATTGTTTCTATTGCGCGACAAGTATCTGGCAGAGAAAACTTCGTTACCGCTCAATAGACAATGTTATTAATGAAATTAAACTAGTAATCGACAACTATGATACCCAACAATTTACGTTCAAAGATGATTCCTTCACTGTCAATCGTCAAAGAGTGATGGAGTTTTGTGATGCATTAAAAGAGGAAAATCTCGATATAAGTTGGGATTGCAACACGAGAGTCGACATTATAGATGAGGAATTACTCAAGACAATGAAGTCAGCCGGATGCAATAGTATAAAAGTCGGCATAGAAACCGGCAGTGATAGATTGCTAAAGCTGATAAATAAGAAAACCACTTTAACCCAAGCTATAAAAGCCGCCAAGTTGATTAGAAAAGTAGGAATTCACTGGACTGGATATTTTATGATGGGCCTTCCATCAGAAACTAAACAGGAAACATACCAGACGCTGAAATTTATGAGAGAGCTTAAGCCGGACTTTGCATCCTTGAGTACTTATGAACCATTCCCGGGCACCAGGTTATTCGAAATAGGTATTGAAAAGGGCCTTGTTCAAAAAGACCGGGCTTTAGAAGATTTTTACAACATTTGTCCCAAGTACTATTACATCAAAGACATCAACAAAAGGGTTGATACTATGCCCAAAGAGGAATTTGAACAGCTTGAATCGCAGATGAAGCAAGCATTTCACAGTTATAATATGGGCATAGGCAAACTGGCAAAAAGAGCCATGGCAAGGAGCAAGGTTTATCTTCATGAGCCTGCTATATTTTTTGGTGATATCAGGAAGTTCTGGAACTGGGTAAGGTGAAATAATTTGAAAGTGTCAATTATCACAGCTGTATTTAATGGTGCAGCAATGATTGAGCATTGCATAAATAGCGTTCGTGCACAGACATACGCCGATATAGAGCATATCATTGTCGATGGTGGCTCTACAGATGGTACTATTGAGATTATAAACAAATACCAGAATGGCAAAACCAGAGTCGCATCTGAGCCCGACAATGGCCTGTATGATGCAATGAATAAGGGAATAATGCGTTCTACAGGAGATATCATCGGCATACTTAATTCCGATGATTTTTATCCTGACGACTCAGTTATCGAAAAAGTTGTTCGTATAATGTCAGAAAAAAACGCCGAATCATGCTACGGTGATACAATTTATGTAGAAAGAGACAATGCCAATAAAATCGTGCGATATTGGAAAAGTAGTAAATTTTCTCGAAACAAGTTTAAAATTGGTTGGATGCCGCAGCACGGCACATTCTATGTAAGAAAAAGTATCTATACGAAGTATGGCCTGTTCAGGGACGATTTTCCAATAGCAGCCGATTACGAGTTAATACTGAGATTCTTATACAAACACAGAATCAGGACAACTTATTTGCCCGAGATACTACTGAAAATTCGTGTCGGCGGAGTAAGTAGACCAAGCATGTTAAATACTTCAAAGATGTTTGTTGAAAACTACAGGGCTTGTAAAGTAAATGGGCTTAAACTACCTCTGCTCGCGTGTTTCTTGAAACGATTGTTAAAAATACCTCAGTACATAATAAGACCCTAACTGTTTGGGTCGTTGTTGTATTTTTTGTGGAATTTCTTGTTAATGTATATTTTCTTCAGTCATAACGTGTTTTCTGTCTTAATAAAAAAAACTTATTTTGCGGCTTCAAAAAACATATCAGACTGAATAGCTCTGCCCAATACATCATAATCCGTATTATAGACACCTTTTAAGTCAAACCCTTGTTGATTGAGAAAAGATATGATTTCGTTAGCTAATGGTTGTCCCTGATAAAGTTCTTGGTATGAGCATTCAACATAAACGTAAGCGAGTAAAGAGAGAATATTCTTACAGCCTTTTAAGACCTCAAGTTCATAACCCTGGACATCAATTTTTAGCAAGGCGGGATTCCTGACACCATTTTTTTTTAGTATGGAATCCAGGGGCTTTACATCAACATTAATTATAGCTTTTTCTTTTGTGCCAGGAAAGACCTTGTTTTGTAGTTCAGTAATTGGTAGCAGTGACGAAGAATCATCTCTTTGCGAAATATGCATTTGCTGTGGAATACTCGCAGAACCTATAGCCATTTGATAAAGTGTGATCATATGATCATGTACAAAAATATTCTGCAAAACCTTGAAGGGTTGAGGTAGAGGTTCGAAAGCAAATATTTGTGCGTCCTTAAAACAATGCCTAGCTACCAAGGAAAATTGCCCTCTATTAGCGCCGATATCGATAATTGTTTTGCAAAATATATTTTTTAGAAGCACCTCGTGCTCGACCGCAGCTGCTACTCCACTGAAAAATGCTTTGTAATATTCTGCCCTCCTGAGTATTTTACACACTTTGACTATTTTTTTCATTAGTATCAAATTCATGTTTTTCCTATACCTCAATTTTGGCAAAGCATTTGACAGCATGCCGATGTACTTTTATAGTATGATTTAATTGCGGTTTCCCATATATACCTGCTCAACTATGGGGCTAAGCCATATAATTGTTAAAATATTAGATTTGCCGGGAGAAATCAAGTGTTAAGAACATACTCCGCATTTTTTTCTTTGCTTCGGTTTATTATTGATATTATGGTCACCGCTTCTATATGGGTTGCCGTTTATTATATTCGTTTTTATTCTCCTTTGTTTCATACTCCAAAAAGCATATCACCTATTAAAAAGCATTTACAGTTGATGTTGCCGGTAGTATGTATCTGTTTCCTTGCATTTTTGTGGTCAGGGCTTTACAAGCCCAAACGTGTTAAAAGTATATTTGAGCAAATTTGCAATTTGTTGAAAGCGACTTTACTAAGCGGATTGTTTATACTGTCATTTTTTTATTATATTAGGGAAGGACCTTACTCAAGAAAACTTTTAGCCCTTT
>SDBT01017230.1_pt1 | contig 11418 bp, 16 predicted proteins | sample 2277101 | NCBI WGS metagenome assembly SDBT01 (sample SAMN10404973, study PRJNA504765) | marine sediment metagenome | isolation source: marine sediment core GS10_PC15, 103 cmbsf | place: Arctic Ocean: Southern Knipovich Ridge | collected 2010 | reverse complement strand
CCACCGAGAACACCTTCAAGAACACTCTTGCTCAACGCGGGTCCGCCAGCAGATCCGGTTCCGCTCTTAGGAGTTTTGGAGATGTCTTTCGGATGTTCGATTTCGTCCTTCGATAATTCGGTCGCGGCTTTCTGGAGAGACTTCTGGACTTGGGTGTCGATGAAGGATTCGAATTCGGACTTTTTCATTTTCTTCATCTTGTTCATCATGTAGTCGTCGTCTTCCATGTCCTTATCTTTCGTGTCCTTGTCGTCGTGGTCGCCGTCCTTCTTTTTCATCTTATACATTTTTTCCAATGCAGCTTCCATGGATTTTTCCACGGCCCACTGGATCATGGGGGCGATATCCCTTTTGAGATCGTAACGATACCCGGTCGTGTCCTTCCCTCTTTCCTTGTCGGCCACACCATATTGACCTAGATCCTTGGTAAGCTCGTCGCTCTTTCTCAGGTCGAAGTCCGTAGCGTCCCCGATCCTCGTCCCTTCGCGGTCGATCACGACGCCTTCTTTTTCGTTCAAAAATAATACCTGGCTTTTGTGCAAGATCGGTTGATTGCCGCGGTCGTCTGCTGGCATGTCTAAAAAGAATGCCGTCTTAAGTCCGCCGTTCGCTTTGAACCAACTCTTAAACCCTTCGTAATCAATTGCGCTCATCTATTCATTCCCCCTGATTGTGGATATATGCCATTTTCAATTTCTCGTTCCAATGCGTCAAGAGGTAATCCCACTGACTCCATGTGTTTCTTGAGCTCTCCGGGCGTCTTTATCAACCCCGCGTTCATTTTCGACAATGTCGCGTATAACACGTTCCTTCGTTTCTTCGCGTCCATGCTCTCCGGAACTAACGCCCCTCCTCCGGTCTTGCCCGCGCTATCCGTGTTCGCTCCGGCCATGAGGGCTTTCCCCATTTTTATCTCGCTACCCGTGCGCCCGAGGATATTCCACCCAGATCCCCTCAACCGGTTATGGGCTTCCTCCATCTCTCCGTGCGTATTGAATCCGATATTAAACATGGCCTTCGATAACACGTCCTTGAAATAGTCGTGAGTGTTCCGGCCTTCCTCGATGTCGTGATGGTAATTACAATATCCTTCCGCCTCTACCTGGGGGTCGAGATCGAAAAGGCTTGGTAGAGTTTTGGACATAGCATCAAACAGTTCGCACTCGTGTTCTCCGCCCTCGTAAAATGCGCAATTATGACAGAGCTTCGATGTCGTTCCCTTCTCGACATACCCCATGCCCTCTCGCTCTAACTTTTTCGACAGCGCGATTCCGTCCGCCCGATACATGCTGAAACTCTTTTTGAATTCGCTGAATGGCGTGTCGCCCGGGTCCATCGACATGGCCATCAATGTCCCGTTTGCCGGCTTGTGCGTCAACGCCAGTTCGTTCCACCTGACCTTCGTAATAATCCTGGCCGTCTTCCCTTCCTTCGCTCCGTATTTCCAGTCGAGGATTCTACCCCCGACGCTGCCCTTGATGCGCGAGCTTTTTGATCTCGCCAGTTTCTGTAAATGTCGGGCGTGTTCGTTGTCCGGATACAGTCTGATTTTTGTCCATGTCGTATCGCCCGTGAACTTCACATCCAACGGTTCCCCAACAATAAACTCCGGGTTCAACTGTGTTCGATGGGCATGGTCCCACGAGATTACTCCGTGTTCTAGAAAATACTCCTTTTCCTTTTCGAGGGCTTCTTTGATAATCGAATCATCCTCGAAGTCCAGCCTGTCGTTACTGGCCTGTAAATAAACAACCCATTCGTCGTCCTTGTCGGCCTTCATTAAAAGTTCGCATCCGTAGATCGAACAGAGGTCTACATAGTAATCGCTTTTCTCTGGAAATGTCCTCCGGGCCTTAACGAGTGGTCTTGAGATCGGCTGTATCGGGGAAGGTTTTTTCTTGCAACCGCATGCGCTCATCCCTTATTATCCTCTTCCGTTTCGTGTCGTCAATAAAAAAGCCCGGATCAGTAAACCGATCCGGGCCGTTAACGGGAGAGATTGGAGCGTTAATTTTTTTCTTTTGGTCTGTCCTCTGGCAGCTTAAGTCCGCCTGGTCGATCTATGGCGTGTAAAATAGCGTTCGGGTGGCTTTCGTTCACTGCCTTCTCAAGTCCGGGCTTTGTAATCGGGGCTGTCCCGAGATCTGCGATTTTCTTGCTCTCTCCCTGCATGGGTTATTTTACTGACACTCCATGTGGAATGTCAATAGGTGGAGGCCTCTTTTCTCTTGAATTCGATTATCCATACCCACGGGTTTTCCATCCATCCGTATCCGCGTTTGGAATTGAGTTCGTCCCATGTCTTTCTAAATTCTCCTGGGCCTACGAATCCCTCTGCCTGGTAATCCCCATACGTCATTTCCATTAATCGGCTAACCCTGGAGTTAGTGATCTCCAGTGTAATGCGGCTAGCTTTCCGCGGCATGTGTATTGACGGTTTCCATGGGTGTTTTTCCCATGCTGTCGGGTCGGCCTCGTAAGCTGATCCGCTTCTGTAATAAAATTCCCGATTGCCCTCGTTCATGCTGTCTGACCAAGTCTCCCTCACCCAAAGTCTGTCTCCTGGTTTTCCGTAAGGGCATTGTTTGCCTCCGTCCTTATGCTCCATTTTTTTCCTTATCGGTGCGTCCGCGAATATCCATCCACCATTCGAATGTGGTTTCATGTATGGCCACTGGCTGTGCCTTTCAAATGGTTTCTTGAATTTAACCACCCGCCGCGTCTGCGTCTTTTTCCCTTCGAGTATTGCCTTGACCATTGGGCTGCTGAAAAGTATCGGGCGCTCTTTTGGTTTCGTAGCCGTTGTCATCTCCTCCTCCCGCTCGCCTTGAACGCATCGCATACGCTCGTGAAGTTGCACCATATGCACGACCCCTGCTTGTCGATTCCGTCCGGGCGGAAATCTCCTTCCGGTTTCGCCTCGTTCATTTTCAGATCCTTTAAGGTCACATACTCCGCCATCTTCGCGACGCTGTCCTCTAAGAATATCTTGGTCTTCTCCATGTCGTCCGATGTCACCCGGTAGACTTTTTCCTTCTTGACGGCCGGGTTGCATTCGACCAGTTTGATCTTCGTCGTCGGCACCCCGTAATCCTTTTCGAGGACGTATGCGTAATATCCCAACTGCACTTCGTTCATCTCCGTCATGCTGTTCGATGTCTTCCAGTCGATTACCGTGTAGTCGCCGTTCTTGTCCTTCATTAAGACGTCGATTATGTAGAATGTTTTGTGCCCCAAGACTGTCGACTGTTTCATTTCTTCTATCGTAACGATGTTCCCCGGTGCTCCGAGGATAGTCTGGAATGCCGGCATGTTTGCTAAGTTGTAAATGGAGGTCTTCACTTCGTCCATGATCGTCGTCCACTTGTCGTTCGGCACGTCCTCTCCGTTCTCGTGCTCTTTCAGTCCCGTGATTTTCTTCGGCGCGTCCCTGTATCTTCCCGCCATACTCGCCTTGAACTGGTTTTTCATTATCAGGTGAGTGCGTTCCCACATTTGCTTGACGAGATCCGATGCGCTTTTGAAATCGACATCCGCCTGGATTCTGCCTGCCTTGTATTCCTTCAAAGTATATTCGACCCCTTCGTGAACGAGTTTCCCTCTCCACGCCCATCGGTTCGATAACTGTTTCAACATATATAGTCGCTTGATCTTGTCCGGCGCGTCGTGCTCCCATCCTCCCCATGATCCGTAGCGGGCGTAATAATATTGCAGCTTGCATGCTTCGAACTGCTTGTCCCGGCTCACGCTCCAACTGAAATCGTTTTTCAAATTTCCCACCTATCCCATCCTCCTGTATTTTTCGATCTCTTCGTCCGTTAAATTCACTTCCCGGAACGGCTCAACTCTGATGCTCTTGATCACTGGGTTGTCCGTAAGTTCTATCCCCAACTCCCCCGCTCTTTCTTCCAAGCGTTTCGCAAATCTATCTGCCTCGTCTTTTGATTCCAGCCACACAGAACAAGTGACATCCCCTGGGCCCTTCGGAGGAAACCAATGTTCGTCGAATCTATTTCGGAGGGGGTGCTCGCTTTTGATGATAGTTTTCAGAGAGTTCCCTTCCTCGTTAACAGCCGAATACATTTTTTTCATAATGTCTTTTTCGTCGACATGGAAAATGCAGTCGACCATGTATCCCCTCGGCTTTGCTAAAGTCGCCATCTGTTCAATCCTCCCACGCTTCTTTCATGAAAAACGGAGAGTATACTCCTCCGAGTCCTTTGTCTTTCAGTGCCTCATACGCTTTTTCATAGGCTTCGTTCTCCGATTCGGCTTCAATGTCCTGTAACTTAACTAGGGTCGTAACCGTGAAAGTCTTCATGATGTTTCACTTGAGACTTTTCCGCCCTCGTGCACTTCCTCAACTTCCGCCCACTCTTCCTCGATGCCTTCCGCCCATGAAACGAGGAATCTCCCGAATGCATTGTTCGTCGTTATGTCTCCGATTTTGCAAAGCTGAATTCCATGGCTCTGCATAACTAATCCGAATTCCGTCGTCTGCCTCGCGATGACGCTTCCTCCCCCTCCTACGATCCTCAGGCACAAATCGCTCGCTGTCGCCTCCGCTGATACCAACCTATTGTCCTTGGGTGGAAAGACTGCGGCACTTTTATTCCTGGGGGGGTTCACCAATGGCTCCGCTAATCCCCTCAAAAACTTCGCGAACTTTTTCCGTATCTTGATGTTCCCCTCCCCGCCTCCCCATAACTGGTAAATCTCGATACCGTGAGAAATAAGCACCACCCCAAATTCCGTCGCCTGTTCCGTCTCGTCGCCGATAGTTTTCACCATCAGTTCCAATGCCAGTCTTTTCGCTGTAGTATTCGTCATTCCCCCTCCTCTATGGTCAGCTTGCCGTTGCCCGAGTTCGATACTATCTCCAGAAAGATCGTGATGCCCAGCTTGTTCGCTAACGTCTTCATCTCCTCGATCGAGTTCTTGTCAAGCAAGGATGCGTCCCGAATCGTGATTACCTTCAACACCGGATTCGCCCTGGTCGAGATCGCCACCGCTATCTGTAATCGCTTCGACTGGGATGCCTGTGAAAATGGGAGGTTGTCCAGGATGATCCCGTCCTCTGACCAGCTTAATCCCTTGACCGGGAATTTCGCGTTCGCTAATGCCGTTGCCTTCTCCTCGTCCATCTTCTCGATGCGGCGCGTCAGCCTTTTTGATGCCGCGGCGAATTCGTCGGCCTCTGTCAACGCCTTCTTCTTATCTTGGTTCTTGCGCACCTTTTTGTTTTTGTCGTCGACCGTTCTGACCTTCTCCTGTAGAGCCTCGATGTCCGGGTCGACGAGTTTAGATACTGTCTCCTTGTTTATGCTGACGAGTCCGGTTCTTGCCTTCAGCCTTGAACGAAGTTCATTCAACTGGCTCTCCGCTGCATGTATATCAGTTTCGATATCCCTCAATTCAACCTCTTCGGCCTCCAAGGCTCTCCGCTTGTCTTTGTTCGCCTGAATTTCGTCCTTCGCCTTCTCGAATTTCTCCATAAGGGCCGTGGCCGTCTCGCCCTTGAGCGGTCCTTCCTCGTCCCCGTCGATGGAATTGTAGTGGGCCCGGGCCTTCTTCTCGTCCCGGTTCACGTCCGTCCGTTCCTCAAATATCTTCTCCCGCTTCGCCTCGTGCGCTTCAAGGTCGATACCGAGGTCCACGATGCCTTTTAGAATGTCCTTTTTCGCCCTCTCGTCCAGCGCGAGGAATTTCCCAGGGTCGAGTGCGGCCTTCTTCACAAATTCGTCGAGAAGTGACTGGGGCTGCTTAACCGCTTCCCCGTTCCACGTTATTTCCAGTGAAGTCCCCGATGCGCTCCACCGGCGTCTTACTATGATTGTTCCGAGATCTACTTCGACCTCCGCCTTGTCCTGGCCCTTCCTGATGGGCACGTCCGGGGATGCGTTCGCTCCCCCGATGGCGGCGAACAGTGCGTCGAGCACCGCAGATTTTCCTGCTCCGTTCTCTCCTTTGACTTTCACAATGGCGCCCTTCGGCGTTATTTCCACCAAGACCAGCTTCTTGAAGTTCGTGGCCGTCAATCTCATCACCCGTAATCCGTTTTTCCTTATCGCTTCTCTTACAGTCATAATTCCTCCCGTTTGTTAATTTCGTCTACCTGGAACTCCGCTTCCGGGGGTCCGGGTGGACGGGGGTTGTTCCCCGTCTCTGCTTAAAAGTTTGTTTCGAATTCCACTCCGTGGACTCCCTCAACACGTGCTCTGTCTACGACTTTCACCATAATCTGTCCTGAAATTCTGGACTCCAGGATAAACCAGTTCCCTCTGGTTTTTCTAATCCCGACGAAATCGTCTTTCATTCTGTGATGAGCGTTCCAGCAAAAGAGCAGAAACACGTCGTCAAGGTTCGATGTCTCTGCGTAAGGAGAGGCTTCGTGCGGTGCCTTTTCTCGTGGCAGGGTTTCCCAATATTCTTTCGCAACTTTCGTCGCTTCCTCAAATTGTTCCACCTGAATCGTTTTCATGTTGTCCTCCGTAGTTTGGTTTTTCTTCATGCCCTATTATATCGTTCGATCCGGTTAAATGTCAAGTTTAATAATGCCAAAAAAAACCCCCAGGAGACGAATCCCCGGGGGCCCTCTGAGGAGAGGTATGCTAATTCACGCTCGCTATGTGCTTCCAGGATGTCGGGGACAACTCAAGGATCTTCCCTCCAGCTCTTTCGAGCTCGATGGATTCCTCGTAACTGATTCCCTCGTCCTGGGCGACTCTCGTGAAGGAGTTTACCATTCCCCACCTCGTGCATCCAGCACCGTCGTTTCCGCTCGCCAGTGCGGATAGTATTGATCTCTTCTTTCCCTCTCCGCTGATTCCCGTCGTCTTCATGCTCAACTCGATGACCTTTTCCATATCCGCCTTCGGGTCGATCTCGTCGCCCATGGCCCGTTTGATCTTTTCGACTTCGGCCTCGAATACGTCCTTCCGCAACGATCCCTCGATCAGGTCAACGACCTTCATGAAAAACGCCTTCGCGTCCATGTTCTTTGTCGCGTCCGAGTAGAGTTCGTATGCCGCTGATTCGCTCGCGCTCTTTCCAATGTGGTATTTGGTAAGTGCTGCGTTCGAGATCACGCCGTTTTTGCAGATCAACCTGTAAAGCAATGGTTCAACCCTGGCACTCCCGGCTCCGACATCGCTGTTCGAAATCACCATACCGAATTGGACGGTATCGCCGGCCTTCGTGAGGTCCGTCTTCAAGCTGGGGGACAGAACCTTGAGATACATTTTCCTGTCCGTGAGTTCGGAACTGACAATGCTCAGTCCGTGCTTTTCGAAGATCGGGTAAACGGTCTCGAACATATCGAAATTGTCGAGTCTGAAAAACTTGTCGGACATGAATCCCCTCAGAAAAGGAATTCCCCCGTCCGTGTATGTCCTCAACATTCGTTTCGGCTTGTCTTTCTCCATAACCCGGAGGCCGTGGTTTATATTATCCGCCAACAGGCTCGGGTTCTCGCTTTCGATCCTTCGGAAATACTGTGTAGGTATTCCCGTGAAACCGGCAACTTGCCCGCTTGTGTAGTTGTTCATCTCGAATGCCCTCGTCTCTCCGTTCTCGAATCCGAGGCTGACCGATGTTCCTGTCGATGCCGCTTCCAACTTGCTCGTCGGAACTACGAAATCCCTCGAAGTTTCCTTGATATTCTCAAGAGTTTTCGCCAACTCCTGGACTGTTTTTCCTTCTTTCATTCTTATTCTCCTATCGCCAAGTCTTTCGGCTACCGTATGGTGCCGTCCGTTCTCGGCTATGGTTTTAGAAATCGGGCAACGCCCGCCCAGAAATCCTCTCGGATGTCCGGGTGGACCCCCCTAAACTGGTTTCTCCATAGAAGCATACAGAAATGAAATCCCGAGTATCAGCTCAACAAAAAAGAATTTGTAAACTCCGTATGGGCTTTCGTCTACTTCCAATAAGTCGTAAATCTCCGCTCCCTTGTCTATTGTCACCTGTTCTAAAATTTTTCCCGTGCCCATGTGGATGTGCAGGGCCTTGACTGCGTTCGTGGTTTTTTTTGTGACCGTCATTCGTCATCCTCCAAAGTTTGGTTTTCCATCCGGAAGCCCTCTCGGACGTCCGGGTGGAAGGGGTCGCCCCCTCCTCGTCAGTTCTTGAACTTCTCTTTGAGCTCCGAATAGGTGTCCATGATCGTGAAGATCACTTCCTTGTCCAGGCCGCTCAATGCCATGACCGTTTTGATCGCGAACATATTCGTTGCTCCGCTTTTCTGCACTTCCACGTAGGCCTCGAAATCCTCTTTCGTAACCTCAACTTTTACTTTAGCAAATGCCATTTTGTGTTCCTCCTAAGTTTGGTTTTCCGCCGGAAGGCCCTCGCGGGCATTCCCGTGGACCTCCTTAAACTACTGGTTCGAGAGTGTTGCCTTCGTCGTCGATTTCGTCTTCAGGGATTGTCCTGCACAATCCTGCCAATTTTCTCTCTTGTAATCTTCTCAACTGAGTCACCCTTCCCCATACTCCGTGGGCGTCTACGACGGCGTGCTTAATATCTGATATCGTGTCCTTTTCGCTTATCCCGTGAATTCTCTGCAATCGAGACAATTCATTTACAAGGTTCCTCTTGCTACATCCCTTCATGGAATTCCATATTTTTTTAGCTTCCGCGCCTGCCTTCTTCTCAGCCTCAGCCATGAGTTCCTCGGTATTCTCTGTGGTCATATCTGCCTGTGTCATTTTGTTTCCTCCGGGTTTGGTTTTGTTTTCCTTCTTCATGCTTCTATTATATTGGCATAATACGGTAAATGTCAAGTTAGTTATAGGGGAAAAAAGCCCCCCCGCCGCCCATACCTGCGAGGGTATACCCGAAAGGGACGGAGGGGCCGCTAAGGCGTCCCCCGGAGGCATGCTACCGGTTTTAGGTTAGAGGACTGTCAGATTATGTAGAATCCGTTACTATCTCGCCCGCTCTTGCTCAGGGTCTTCGGCTTCTGGTAGCCGCCCTTCTTCATGAAGCCCTCGAAATTCTTTGCGGTCGCCTTCATGGTGCCCTCGTCCATTTCGAACTCCGGCTTCGCACCTGGTTTTGCGGGGTCTCCGTTCTCGCCTCCCTGGCCGTTCTCTCCCCCGCCTTGTCCCGGAAACCCGTTCTCTCCCGGAAATTCGCCCTGTCCCTGTTGCGCGTTCTGCGTAATGAAGTCCTTGAATGTGGGGTTGAATAATGCCGGAATATCTCCAACTTCGATTTCCTTCCCGAAGAATTCTACCTTGTGTCCCACAAGAGGTTTCAGATCCTTGCTCTTGAGGATCTCGTTCAATGTCATGTAGGCTTCCAATTGACTCTTGATCGTTTCGCTTTCAAGTTTCTGGTCGACAAAATCCACGCCAGTAAACGCCACTTCCAGATCCGGGTGCATGTGCTGAATAATTTTCGTGAAAACATCCCCGAGATATCTCAGAAGATTCCCGAGCCCCCGGTCCTTGCTCGCGCTGATTCGATTCTTCGTGTCCTCGTAAACCGTCCTCTGGCTGCCCTCCAACTTTATCCCTATCTCGTCCGCGCTCATTCCGAATACCGCTAGGACATGGGACAGGACAGTGTCCATCCACTTTGTAAATTCCATCTGTCGATTCGAGTCGCGGATCTTCTCATATTTGATTTCTTCGTTGTTTGTGACACCGAGGATTGGGAAATTATGCTGCCCGTCGATCCCGTGCATCATCGCGGACCAATATCTTTCCAACGACCGTAATGTGTTCTGCGTCACCCTGGGGCCTTTAACTAGCAGCATCCCCTGTGGCATTTTGTTCTTCGAGAACACCCCCATGTTGTATTCGAATCCCATAATGTGCCCGAGAACATTGTCCAATGCCATCTCGATCGGCGGGTATCCGTATCCTGCAAATCGTATGTCCGCCCTCCGGTTCATGCTCGAGAATATCATCTCGTCAAATGAATACTTGGCCTTCATCTCGTTCTGCGCCAGTTGTATGAATACCGATTGCTCCAGTCCCGGCACCCTGCTTGTGAGCGGGTCGATGACACGAAATATCGTCGCCGAATCTGCGTAAAGCATACCCCGAACATTCCGGCGCTTGTCCTTCTGTAACTCGATAGATATCGTGTCCAGCACAAGTAAATCCCATATAAGTTCGCTTATTAAATCCTTCAACCCGTAGTCGGCCTTGTGCTGCCACCCGCTGATATATCTCTGCTCTAATGTTAGGTCCCCCAGCTTCATTAAGAACAATTCGCATTTCCGGCAAGTTTCAACTTCCTTACCCGTCGGGGTTCGATCCTTGTTCACCTGCCTCACTACAAATCCTTTCTCCGACTCCCTCCTGCTGACCTGCATAAACTGCATCACCTGGTCGACCCGCGTGCGGATAATCATGTTTATTGTAGGGCTCTTGTATTGGAGCCGCCTTAATGTGTCCGGTAGCAGTCTTCCTCGTTTCGGCAACACCCCCTCAGGTATGCCGTATCCGTAATACCCCATTGCCGGGTCATACATAAAACTCTGGGCCTTGTTGACCTGGTCCCTCTGCGCCTTGGCCAAATACATGTCTGCGAATATTTTGTTATAGAGTGGCGAGAAGTTCGCTCCCTCCTGGTCGTAGAAATTGTCTGCGCCGCTATGTTCCTCAGAATCGACGACGGCCTGATTATACCCTCCCCCGGACAAAACTCTCTTCCTGGGTGCCATCAGCCTATTTTCAATTCCAATTTAAGTTCTTTCAGGTAGATCCTTTCTTTCTCCTCGAGCTCGTTCGTATTCTCTGCGTCCCCCGACGCCAACTGTCCACTGATGTAATCTAGCATTTTTTCCAAATACAGAATACGCCCCCCGTTTCGTGTCGTCAATTTATTCCGACCGTTTTTAATATGTTGCACGTTGGGCATTTATTGTTCTTGTTCCCCGTGTTGCATCCTCCCACTCCCTCGATCAATAATTCCGCCAACTTCACGGTTCCTATATATTTCTGAACTCCTGACCCCTTAAATACTGACCCCCTGAACAATATGTAGTGGATCGGCACTATGGGGTGTTCGTCTGCTGAATAATACTCGAAGTTGGTTATCGTTCCCGCGTCCCTGATCTCCTCCGCCTCTTTCAACCCCATCGGTATAACAAACTTCTCGCACGGTGCTGTCATCCTCCGCACACTCACAACACTGAATCCCTCCGCCATCTTGTTCCATGAGATAACGGGAATACTTGTGACCCCCATGTTCTCCGGGGCATACTCTGTAAATTTTCTATGAAATGCGCTCGTGAATACGGGGTTCAGTTCGTCGAGATCCGGAAACCTTCCCTTCGTTTCTTCGAGTGCCCTCTGGTAGGCGAGCATGGTTTTCTCCATGACCTGACTCTTCGTGGAGGTCATCATTCCTCGTATCCGTTTGCTTCGAGTATTATTCAGCAGACGAACACCCCATAGTGCC
>SDBT01017229.1_pt1 | contig 11418 bp, 7 predicted proteins | sample 2277101 | NCBI WGS metagenome assembly SDBT01 (sample SAMN10404973, study PRJNA504765) | marine sediment metagenome | isolation source: marine sediment core GS10_PC15, 103 cmbsf | place: Arctic Ocean: Southern Knipovich Ridge | collected 2010 | reverse complement strand
AGTTGGGCTCATAACCACATTGACATGATAATCTTCTTTTAATCCCAATGTGGTACACAGCGATCTATAGGTCTTATATTATCCATCGGAATGTTGGGCTAAAAGCCCAATTATTTACATAGTATAAAAGTAGACTATTAGGTCTTTAAATATTTGTAATTTTCAATTACAAATCAAACCAAAGGAATATATTATGAAATATTCATCACAAATTATTCGAATTATTATTTCAGTTAATATTTTATTATCAATTGGATTTTCACAATTGAACAACTCAATAAATATTACAAAACCAGAAAAGCATTTTGGTTTCACTCCTGGATCTGATGGTAATCTATTTTTATATGAAGATTTAATTAGTTACTTAGAAAAACTTGAGAAAGAATCCCCAAAGCTAAAATTACTTAAAATTGGAAATTCTTCTCTCGGTAAAGACATGTATATTGCTTTTATTTCTTCTGAAGAGAATATCAACAATCTTGATAAACTTAAAGAAATGAATAAAAAACTAGCATTGGATCCAAATCTATCTAGCGCTGAAAGGGAAGAGTTCTTCAATAAGGGAAAGATATTCTTTTTAGCAACTCTTTCGATGCATTCGAGTGAAGTTGGACCATCGCAATCCGCTCCATTAATCGCTTACGAATTAGTAAGTACATCTGATTCTGAAATTAATAATTGGTTAGATGATGTTGTATATATGATGGTACCATGCCACAATCCAGATGGGATGAATATGATTGTTAATCACTTCAATAAATATAAAGGCACAAAATGGGATGGAAGTTCATTACCGGGTGTTTACCATAAATACATAGGACATAATGTAAATAGAGACTTTATAACAATTTCTCAACCGGAAACTCAAGCAATCTCTCGTATTTTTAACCAAGATTGGTTTCCACAAGTTATGGTTGAGAAACATCAGATGTGGTCTAGTGGACCAAGATATTTTGTACCACCTAATCATGATCCTATTGCGCAGAATATTGATGAAACACTTTGGAATTGGACCCGGGTGTTTGGCTCCAATATTAGTAAAGACATGACAAAAGCAGGACTTGCCGGCGTATCCCAGCAATATCAATTTGATAATTACTGGCCGGGTTCCACTGAAACATGCTTATGGAAAGGTGTAATTGCTATGCTGACAGAAGCTGCTAGCACGCAGTATGGTAATCCAATCTATGTTGAACAAAACGAATTGAATGTCTTCGGAAAGGGCTTATCTGAATACAAAAAGAGCATTAATATGCCCTTGCCTTGGGAAGGTGGCTGGTGGAGACTAGGTGACATTATTAATTATGAAATTAGTTCAACTAAGTCAATTATTAAAACAGCTTCTTTACATAGAAAAGATATACTTGAATTCAGGAATGATCTATGTAAGAAAGAAGTACAAAAAGGTAAAAATGAACCACCATATTATTATGTGTTTCCAAAAAACCAACATGATGAGAGTGCCTTTGTAAAACTAGTAAATTCTTTGATTGAACATGGAGTAAAAGTATATCAATTAAGTGAAAATATTACACTATTTGGTATTAATCATGTAGCAGGTGATGTTGTTGTACCGGTTGCCCAACCATTCCGTGCGTTTATTAAAGAAGTTCTAGAAAAACAAAAATTCCCCGTTCGTCATTACACTCCCGGAGGGAAACTAATTAAACCATATGATATTACAAGTTGGTCCTTACCATCGCATAAAGGTGTTGCATCAATTGAGATCAATAAAGGAATATCTCAAGATTTTGAATCACTTCTAACTGAAATTAAAGGTCCATATTTATTAATTGACAAGTTTCCTGATGATTATTGGTCAATTGCATTTTCAGTAAATAATAACGAAAGCTATAAGGCAGCTTTTTATGCAAGCAGCATTGGGTTGAAACCATATCGAACTGATCAAGACATTATTCTTGATGGGAAAACAATCCCGGTTGGTAGTTTTATATTGAAAGGTAAAACAAACCGAAAAAAAATTGACAAGGTATTAAAAACAGTAACTGTATCACCATTATTTGTTAAGAATAAAATTGATATTCAATCTGCCCTATTAGAAATCCCAAGAATTGCTATTGTTGAATCATTTTTTCATGATATGGATGCCGGTTGGGTAAGGTTCCTATTTGATAATTACTATTTACCCTATACAGTGTTGAATCCAAGGGATTTTGAGAACACTAACTTTATTAAAGGTTTTGATGTTGTAATATTCCCAGATGAGAATAAATCAATATTGATGGAAGGAAAATCCAAATCCAGTGATGATGTATATTCAATTAGCAGTCTTCCACCTGAGTATACAAAAGGTATTGGAGAGGATGGACTAAACAATTTGATGGAATTTATTAATGATGATGGAATTATCATTTCATGGGGCGGATCAACTGAACTGTTTACTGGTATATTAAAAATAGAACATTCAGAAGAAGATATTGAGGAATTTCAACTTCCGTACAAAGACATTACAAAAGAGCTTCAGAAAAACGGTTTGTACTGCCCCGGTTCATTTTTATCAGTTTTATTGCTAGATGATCATCCAATTACCTATGGATTGCCAAATGAAATAGGTGTGTTTTCACGAGGGCGACCTGTTTTTGCTACATCAATCCCTAATTTTGACATGGATAGGCGTGTGATAGGAAAATATCCTGAAGAAGATATTTTATTAAGCGGTTATTGTGAGAAAGAAGAACTTTTACGTAATAAATCAAGTATCATATGGTTAAAAAAAGGGAAAGGACAGCTAGTATTATTTGGATTTAGTCCTCATTTTAGAGGTTCTACTGATGGTACATTTAAATTAATTTTTAATTCACTTTTATTGCCGCCTCTTAAATAAACAGCGCAAGTATATTATAATTAAAAGACCATTCATTCAGAGATTAGAATTATAGTTTATGATGGAAGGATCTACATTAATACGGTCATGTAATATTTACCAAAGAAGGGGACACTATTAAAAGTGCCCCTTTCATCGGCAGTTTCCCTACACTAGCCCTACTTTTTCTGTAAGTGCTTGATGATATACGGTACACTTCATCGGGCTCATAATAACCACTAAGGACTTTTTCACATCATAAACGTATTGCTTGTTTGCGATCTTCATAGAGGCAGTGGAACAGGTAATCCTTTACCCCCAAACTATTTGATTTGTAATTTAATATTAATATTATTATCTGAATATTTAGGAAAAGAAAATGAAAAAAATTATTTTAATATTACCATTGCTTATAATCAGTTGCAGTGTAAACAATGATAGACTTTTTGAAGAAGTGGCAAACGAATACATTGAATACTTTCTACAAAGTAATCCTGAATGGGCAACAGATTTAGGAGATCATAGATATGACGGTCAAGTAAGCAATTTTGCTGAATCTGCAATCGCGGCGGATAGAGAAAAAACCCAGCAATTTGTTAAATCATTAAAAGAAATCGATGAACATCAGTTGTCTAATGAAAATAAAATCGATTACAATATTCTAAAAACTCATTTAGAATATTCAATATTCGCTATTGATACGCTCCAAGAATTTAATTGGAATCCATTAATTTACAATGTTGGTGATGGCATATACGGTTTATTGATTCGTGAATTTGCACCAATTGAAACACGGCTAAATAGCGTGAAAATGCGTTTAGAAAAAGTAGGATCTATTACTTCTCAAGCCAAGAACAATTTATTAAATCCCCCTATAGTTCACATTGAAACGGCTATCTTACAAAATAAAGGTAATATATCACTTATAAAGGATGATTTAGAAATGTTCTTGGACGGACTACCATCAATTAAAGAAGATATGGAAAATGCTCGAAATAGTGCCATTAAATCACTTGAGGACTATGGAACATGGTTAGAAAATGAGTTATTACCAAAATCTAATGGTGAATTTCGTATTGGTGATGAAAAATGGCAAAGAAAACTACACTATACTTTGAACTCAAGTTTTACCAAAAACCAGATATTAGAAAGTGCCGAGAAAGATTTGATTAAGACACAAACAGTGATGTATGAAACCGCACTTCCTCTTTATCAAACACATTTTGGCGATCCTGGATCAATCGATCAATCTTTGGTAATAAAATCCGTGCTTGATAAACTTGCAGAAAAACGACCAAATAATGATACTGTTGTTGATTTGGCAAATATTTCACTTGATTCAACCACGGATTTTGTTAAAAAAATGAATCTTGTGACGGTCCCCGATAATCCAGTGCAAATTATGGTAATGCCAGAATTTCAACGTGGAGTAGCGGTAGCTTATTGCAGTTCACCTGGACCATTCGAAAAAGGCGGAAAAACGTTTTACACCATTTCTCCGACTCCTGAAACGTGGCCTGAAACTCGAGTAGAATCTTTTTATAAAGAATATAATAATTACATGCTTGAGAATCTTACTGTACACGAAGCAATGCCTGGCCATTATCTCCAACTTGCTCATAGCAATAAGTATGAAGCCCCGACTCTTATAAGAAATATTTTTGGGAGCGGTACATTTATTGAAGGTTGGGCTACCTATGCAGAACAATTAATGGTAGAATATGGTTACGGGGGTGATGAATTAAAAATGCAGCAACTTAAAATGCGATTACGTCTAATTATAAATAGTATTATTGATCAAAAAATACATACAGACGGAATGACTGAGGAAGAGGCTATTAATTTGATGATGACGGAGGGATTTCAAGAGGAAGGAGAAGCTTATGGAAAATGGCGACGTGCCTGTATGAGTTCAACACAACTTTCAACATATTATATTGGTAATATGGAAATAAATGATATCAGGAAATCATATGAATCTAAACATGGTGAGAATTTTGACATAAAAACTATGCATGATAAAGTATTATCTTTTGGATCACCTCCACCAAAATATATTAAGGAATTATTGAAACTATAATAGGGAACAATAATGCGAGATAAAATTAATCGAAGAGAATTTATAATAAAAACGGTTCTTGGAAGTGTCGCAGTTGCATATGGATTTAACAAGAGTCTGTTTGCCCTACCAGTAAGTAAAAACCCCGGCTCTAATTCAATTGCTAAAATTGCACTACATAAAACTTCAAATAGAATAGTTGGAGTTCAAACAGTTATGAATTTATTAGAATTTCCGCCTATGAAGGATAAGCATGTAATTGTTAAACCAAATTTCAATACATCAGACCCTGCCCCCGCCTCAACTCATAATGACACACTAAGACAATTAATTATTGAAATAAAAAACAGAGACGCCTCAAATATCACTCTTGCTGAAAGATCATATCAATCCTTTGATGATGTCATTGCTGAAAAAGGCATAATAGAAATGGCGGAAGATTTAGGATTCAGCATTCAGAATTTAGATTTGGATGAGTACACTCATTTTAAAAGAAATGATTTACATTGGGAGAATGGTTTCCGCGTACCAAATATTATTAACAACGCAGAATATATCGTTTCTACATGTTGTTTAAAAACACATTTTAAAGGTGTAATTACTATGTCTTTAAAACTCAGTGTTGGAATCTTGCCAAAACTGCATATGAAAGAGCTTCATTCCTCTCCCAATATTAATAGTATGATAGCTGAAATCAATTTGGCATATAAGCCCGACCTAATTGTGATGGATGGAGTAAAAACTTTTATTTCAGGTGGACCAAGTAGAGGTACAGTTGCAGATGGAAATGTTATCTTAGCGGGGACTGACAGAGTTGCTTTAGATGCCGTTGGTACTGCGATACTAATTGATCTTGGTACAGATAAAATTAAACGTGGTCATATTTTTGAACTCGAGCAAATTAGCCGAGCTATTGAGTTAGGCATTGGGATTGATAGTCCCGATAAGATAGACTTTATTACAGTTGATGAAGAAAGCGAAGAATATGCAAATAAGATAAAAAAAATCCTAAAAGATGGATAGTTGGAATTGTACAACTAAGTTTCAAAGATACAAATAATCGTAATATATACGTATAACTTTCAGTTGATCTTTACAAAACCACCGGAATAATAGTCCGTTTCCATTCCTAAATCGATATTGTTAACAAGCTATATTATTGGAATGATTATTTAAACCTGTATTTAACTCCTGTTAATTCTTCCGAAGCAGACCAAAGTTGTTTTGTAATTTTTTCATTATGTGATAATCTATTCGATTCAACTTTTACAGGATATCCTTTCATTTCTCGAAATCCATCGGGTCCAAAATAGTCGCCAGGTTGCACATTATTATCTGTTGCTGCTCTTAAAGTTGGCAATGCACCTTGTTCAATCGGCATTGCGAAAAAACTATTTAAAAAGTTAAATAATCCCGAATGTCTTTGTAGCTCTGTTGCAGTCCAGCCAGGATGAGCGGCTATAGCAACAGGATTAGAATTTTCATTCCCTAAACGATTGTGCAGTTCATAAGTAAAATATAAATTTGCTATCTTGCTATCACCATACGCCCTCATAGCTTTATATGGTCTTTTGTCCCATGTTAAATCATCAAAATTTATTTTACCATAATTATGTGCGCCACTTGATACATTAACGATGCGTGAATTTGGCGTATTTTGAATCAGTTCCATTAAATGACCGGTGAGCGCAAAATGTCCTAAATGATTCGTTCCAAACTGTAATTCAAAGCCATCTGTGGTTTTCCCATAAGGTGGCATCATTACGCCAGCGTTATTTATTAACATGTCTAATTGGGTGAATTTTTCCTTGAACGATTTAGCAAATAGCTCAACTGATTTTAAATCAGCTAAATCAATCAACATTAGTTTTATTTTTGCTTTGGACTTTTGGTCTTGGATTTTTTGTACAGCCTTCTCTCCTTTCTCTTTATTACGTACAGCAATTATTACTTCAGCTCCTTTATTAGTAAGTACTCTTGCAGCCTCAAATCCTATTCCGCTGCTTGAACCTGTAACAATTACAATTTTACCAGTTTGATTTGGAATATTATCCGCAGTCCATTTTTCTTTTCTCATTAATTAATCCTTTTTAATACAGTTTATTGTCATCAAGTACTGAAGCTACAATATCCCCTTTCGCTTGTCAAACTTTTTCAATATATGTTTTATTTATTAGGAAATTCTCGATAAATATGAGCGCATATCAAGCCCAAAGAATCTAATTTTGTTGTGAGCGATCCACTTTCATACTTCGGCACCACCTTAAACACTAAGTAATACGTATATCTTACGTACGCGAATTTGTTTGTCGATGAGAAACCCACGGACTCATAAACCACCGAAATACGTAAGATATACGTATAACAAACAAGTTATTCTTATTAAATCAACGGATTAGGGATCCACCGTTATAATTTAAATAATAAACGGCTTTTTCTTCCGGTACCAACTATATAAAAGTTGTTTTTTATGATTAATAATCCTTCTCCCCTATCACCATATTTAATTCCACTATCTATATCAATTATTTTGTCATGATTGTATGATTGTATTGAATCAATAGTTGTGTGGCCAACAATTATTTTTTCAATATTGAAATGATTAAGTATCTTTGTTAAATCAGATTCTGATACTTCAGGTTGTGAATCAGGCTCAAAGAATCCTCTATACCAAATAGGACCATTACTCCGAAACAATCCTGATAATTCGAACAAAATACTCTTATAAAACAATAAATTTAAAAAGGAACAAGTATATGTCAATTAACATAGAAACAACCGTTGGACAAATAGCAACCGAACACCCTCTGGCAACAAGAGTTTTTTCTCGTCATAATATCGACTATTGCTGTGGGGGTGGTAGTTCTCTGGGAGAAGTGTGCAGTCAAAATAGTCTTGACACTGATGTAATACTCGCAGAAATTCAAAATGAAATCAAATCACAAGGAGGCTCCGACAAACAATGGGATAAAGAATCCCTTTCCGATTTAATAGACCATATATTAATTAACTATCACCGTCCTTTAGACGAAGAGCTCCCGCGATTAGAATACATGGTTCATAAAGTTTATAATGTTCATGGTGATAAAAATCCAGAAATGTTTTCCGAGCTTCGACAAGTTTACTTAACGTTAATAAATGAACTTAAAGCACATATGATGAAAGAAGAGCAAATCCTCTTTCCAATGATTAAACGCGGGGCTGGGGGCATGGCAAACGGTCCCATCAATGTAATGCTACAGGAACATGACTCCGCTGGGAACGCACTAAAAAAAATTCGTGAACTAACAAATAATTATCAGTTATCCGAACAAGCCTGTAATACCTGGAGAGCTTTGTGGCACGGTTTGGAAGCGCTTGAAGAAGCGCTTCATCATCATATTCATTTGGAAAATAATATTCTTTTTCCCCGAGCTCTAAAAAGTTAAGAATACTTCAATATTTGGTAGTCCGGAAAGCTTGTTATATGGAATAACTATAATTCAACTCAAACTTGTAATATCATATAGCGGAACCAAAAACTTCACATAATCCATTTTTTACGAACTATTTGTTAATCTCTAAATACTATGTTGCCGTGTAAAGTGCTATAGTGTCACGCCACAGTGACATAATGGCATACCACTAAAATTCTGTACTCATAATTGTCGTAGTTCATAGAATGGCACGGTTAGTGCCTAATTATTATTGACTTATATATATTTATTTGAGGTAATAATTTTATGAATACACAACAACAAATGAACCCTGAACAGGGTATCAATGCCATTGAAAAATACGGTATAAATCTTACGCATCTTGCTAAAGAGGGGAAAATTGACCCAGTAATCGGCAGGGAGGATGAAATACGCCGTATCATCCAAATTTTGTCGCGTCGTACAAAGAATAATCCTGTACTTATTGGTGAGCCCGGCACCGGCAAAACCACCGTCATTGAAGGTTTGGCAAAACGTATTGTTGAGGGTGATATACCGGAAAACATTAAAAACAAACAACTCGTTACACTTGATTTGAGTGCGATGGTTGCCGGGGCGATGTACCGTGGGCAGTTTGAGGAACGTCTCAAGAATTTTGTTAAGCAAGTCGTTGATGCAGATGGTGAAATAATCGTTTTTATTGATGAGCTGCACATGATAGTCGGCACAGGTGGAGCGGAGGGGCAAATGGATGTATCTAATATGATAAAACCGGAATTGGCACGCGGACGGATGAAGGTTGTAGGTGCGACCACACATGGGGAATATCAAAAGTATATTGAAAAAGATGCTGCTTTGGAGCGTCGATTTCAACATGTTTACATTGGTGAACCAAATATCGAAGACACTATCACAATTCTACGTGGAATTAAGGATAAGTATGACGTTCATCACGGTTTGCATATCCGTGACTCAGCTCTCATCGCTGCAGCGACACTTTCCGACCGTTATATATCAGATCGATTTTTACCCGATAAAGCTGTGGATTTAATGGACGAAGCTGCTGCTAAAATTCGCATGGAAATGAACTCCGCACCTGCGGAAATCGACGATGCGAAACGAAAATTGTTACAATTAGAAATTGAAAACGAAGCGTTGAAAAAGGAAAAGGACAATCGTTCTAAAGGTCGATTGAACGAAGTAAAAACCGAAATTGATACTTTAAAAAAGAAATTAGCTGAATTGACTAATATCTGGGACAATGAGAAAGCGGTTGTTAGTGAAATTCAATCGTTAAAAGAAAAATTGGACGGATTGAACACGCAAGCAGAAACATCGCAGCGCGAAGGAGATTATCAGAGCGCAGCGCGAATACAATATGATGAAATCCCCAAACTTGAAAAAATCTTAGCAGAAAAAAACTCAATTTTGGAGGATAGTAAATTTTTAAAATTAGAAGTAGGTGTGGAAGACATTGCGGACGTAGTGTCCAAATGGACTGGGATCCCGGTTACCAAGATGCTTTCCGGAGAAAAAGAAAAATTATTACACCTCGAGGATGAATTGCAAAATCGCATAGTTGGACAGGACGAAGCCGTACAAAGCGTAGCTGATGTTATCCGTATGTCAAAATTAGGGATTACTGATCAACGTCGTCCGCTTGGTTCATTCTTGTTTATGGGGAATACCGGGGTTGGTAAAACCGAACTCGGTAAGACACTTGCCGAAGCATTGTTTGACAACGAAAACGCAATTGTCCGTATTGATATGAGTGAATATTTGGAACAGCATTCCGTTTCAAAATTAATTGGCTCGCCTCCGGGTTACATCGGCTATGATGAAGGCGGACAGTTAACAGAGAAAATCCGCAGACGACCTTATTCAGTATTATTATTTGATGAAATTGAAAAAGCTCATCCAAATGTTTTGAATATTTTATTACAGATTTTGGATGACGGCAGATTAACTGATACTAAGGGACGGACAGTCAATTTTAAAAATACGATAATTATAATGACAACGAATATGGCACAGGAAGATGTGAAAAAGTTCCTGCGACCGGAATTCATAAATCGTATTGATGAAATAATTACTTTTAACGATTTAAACGAGGAAGCAATCCGTAAAATTGTGGATATTCAATTAAATAAAGTATTTGAAAGATTAGCCGAACAGAATATCACTTTAGAAGTTGATCAAACCGTTAAAGATTACTTAGTGAAAAATGGTTATGTTCCTGAATACGGAGCTAGACCAATTAACCGCATAATCAAACGTGAGATTTTAGCAGAGCTTTCAAAGTATATTTTAGAATATCCAGAAAAAGATAAGTATCAAGTGGTTATTGAAGGTGGAGCCGTAGTTATTAAGTAATACCTTAGATTCTTTAATGTGAGAGTTTATAGGCGGTAGTATTCTGAAGTTGTATTAAATCTATATTTACGATAAACTTCGCCTAATCCTTTTTTTACGAACTATAAAAAAAGAGTCCCACGAAATTAACGGTCAAGGGACTCTTTCATTGGCAGTTGTCCCTACACTATCCCTACATTATTCTGTAAGTTACTGATATATAGTACACTTCGTTGGGCTCATAACTCAACTGACAAGATATTCTACTGGTTTTAATCAACTTATTATACATTGTAAGATAATAGGATTTAGAAGTACTATTTGGCTACGGTAATCCAACGAAATCCGTCATTATTTGCTGTAGGAGACTAATGCAGATAATTTTACAGTATAAATGGGGGAGTAAGAAACCTTCCAATAACTACGTCAAATCACACGTAGCAACCTGTCAAAATAATAATTTAATTATTGCCATATGATCGGTAAAACTGCATTACATTATAAGATCTATGAGAAGTTTAACTTTTATATAATATCTTACCACTTTTATGAGAGGATTCATTGGTGTTGAATCGTTTAATTGTATTTATTTTAGTTTACATTGGTGAAGAAGCAAAAGAAATCTAGAAGGTAAATATGAAATATAAGACATTGGTTGAAGAAGAAAAGTCCGATTTTTCAATGTCCAAATGGTACATGGACTGCATAGACACTGATGGCAATGTATTTATTGGCTATTCAGCAGTTTTAAAATGGAAAAAGATTAA
>SDBT01017228.1_pt1 | contig 11419 bp, 13 predicted proteins | sample 2277101 | NCBI WGS metagenome assembly SDBT01 (sample SAMN10404973, study PRJNA504765) | marine sediment metagenome | isolation source: marine sediment core GS10_PC15, 103 cmbsf | place: Arctic Ocean: Southern Knipovich Ridge | collected 2010 | reverse complement strand
GTGGAATACGTTAAAAAAGATATTCATCGAGCGCAGGAGGATGTGTATGAATCGATTGCTGAATTGAAGCATTATAAGAAATATTTTTTTGTATGATTTTTACAAAATTGTTTTTGTGTATACAGCCAAAAATTTTTTAGGTGTTTTTTAGCAATCTATTTATACACTTCTTTTTGAGTTCGATGAACGAACCTATTTTTCCATTTTTCCGAGGCGTCTTTTTTTTGTTCATCCGTTCTCAATTCTAATAATTTGTCTAGGTTCTCACATAGTTTTGACAAAAAGTTTTCCATAGGAATATATCTTTTTTTGTATATTTCATCGTAAATTTTGTTTGCTAAGTTTACGTCATCAATGTTTTTTGGAAAAATACTTTTTTTATAATAAAAATCGGTGTGCTCGTCTTTTTTTTCCTTGTTTATTTCTTGATGAAAATGAATAAAATGATAGGTTAAAAGAGCTTTAAGTTTGAATGTACAATTTATACTATTGCAGCAGCCAGTTTTTTTATACAAATCATACAAATAATCATTAAATACTTTGTCGAATACTTTGTCGTCAGTAAACACAGCAGAAATCTGAAGAGCGATTGCAAGTGTAAGAATGAGTTTTGTAAATGAAAATAGTTTTACCATTTTTTTCTCCATATTGTTAAATGGTTATGATATTAATTTTACTATGGGGTAAATAGAAAGGCCCTGGTTATTTTTCAAGACAGGCCCTTTTATATTTTGCGAATCGTTTATTCTTCAGTTGTGAGATTATTGGATGTGTTTTCTTTTTTCAGTTCTTCTTTTTCTATTCTTGTTTTTAGTTTCTCTATTTCTGCGGTGTATATTAAGCACTCTATTCTGTGGTTTATTTGTGAACAAAAATGAACATAGGAACTAGGTTTTTTATTTTCCAGTGGGGTTTCTTTGTAGGTTTTTATTGCTAGTTCTTTGTTAGCCCTACTACATCGAGGAATAATAGAATGTTTTTGACGGTTACGTAGGCGATTTTCCAACTGCATGATAGAACGTTTTTTTTGTTCGTCAATTGTAATATCTTGTTGTAGTCTATATCCATCTATCAAATCACTGTGACTCTCAATAAGATACAAAAATGCTTTGCCGCAGTCTACACTATTATAACACTTACTATTTTTTTCATATGGACTATACAAATCAGCGAAATCTTTTTTAAATCTTTTCAAATTCTCGGAGACTCTGTAAGCAAACACTGCAGAAACCTGAAGAGCGATTGCAAGTGCAATCATGAGTTTTGTAAGTGAAAATTGTTTTACCATTTTTTTCTCTATATTGTTAAATGGTTATGATATTAATTTTATTATACTATAAATCAGTATAAAGTGAATATTCTGTATGTCAACTGGTATTTTTATATTTGGTGTTAAGTAAAGCATAAGCGCTTGTGTGTTGTTTCAAATTGAAATTTATTATTATCCATTGCCTATATGCTTTTTTTAAACAAAATTGTTCTTACGCCTGTGAGTGCTTTCGTCGTTCTGAGCCGTTAGGCGAATTGCGATCGTTGAAGTGCGTAGAGGGATGTAAAAAGGGATGCCTCCCTTTTTTGCATTTTAGTCAAGGTGTTTTGGGCAAGCAAAATACCTTGTGCCACTGCATAAGTTTTTATATTTGAGTAAGCGTATGGATATATTCTTCCATTATCTTTTTTGCCTCATCCTCACTTTTTCTAAGAATTTCTAATCCCTCTTCTGCAAGTTTTTCATCGTATGGGATATTGTGTTTTTTGTAGAAACCATGTGATGCTTTTGCATAGTTATCTCTATCAAATAATGCTATGGCGCCATGATGTGCTTTATTAGTTACAAAAATATCTACGGATTCGTGTCCAATTTCTTTGAGCATATAGTATAATTTTACCGTGCTATAGGCTGGCATCTGAAAGTCTTTTGTAGTGCAGACGAATAAAAAGGGTGTTTTGAGTAATGTTTTGAGTGTATCTCCATTTTCTTTATATATTTTATCAATTGCTTTATGAGCAGACATACCATCTTTGTTATAACTTTTAAATATTGTATCTATTGTGTTGTGTACAGAATCTTCAGAAAGGCCAACTGTTTTTCGAGCAATCCAAGATAGTGGAGAACAAATTGTTTTGGTTATTGTGCTCATCTTTTTAGTAACATCATTCATTGATGCAAACGGTGATTCAAGAATAATAGCATCTACTTTTTTTAGAAATTTCTTTGCTTTTTCATTATCATCAATGCTTGCCCTACTAGTAAGAAGGGTTGTTGCACCTCGAGAAACACCAACTAAGACTCTTTTGTTATATTGATTATTGGTTAAATCATATGAATCACTGTATGCCTTTTCAATACATTTGATATCGGCTGCTTGTGAAAAGTTTGTGTTTTGGGGGCTAGGAAACGGAAAATAGGGTGGTCTTTCATCATCATAGGGAAACCCATAAATATCCGAATTTGTGGGTAAATGATCACGATGTATAGCTCCACCGGTACCGGGACTTGAACCAAGTCCATGAGAATAAAGAACAAAAACAGAATCTTCACTCGGTTGGTCGTCGCTAAGATAATACAGTGATGTTCCTTTTACTTGATTATAGTGCCAACGAAATAACCAGAAGAATGGATGCGTAAAACTGAATATACCCCATGAGCGAAGGAAAACATCATGGTAGAAAGTACAAAGGCAAATATTTTTTTGTTTTTTAGTTGTTTCATATAATTCCTCTATTGTTGATATATTCTTTCATTATTTTTTCTGCGTCATCGGCGCCTTTTTTAAGAATCTCTAATCCCTTTTTTACAAGTTTTTCATTGCATGGAATGCCGTACTTGTAGTAAAAAGCCTGTACTGCTGCTTCATAGTCATATTTATTGCCAGATAATGCCATAAGGCCGTGGATACCAGTGTCTGCTATATAAATATATACGGCTTGGTGGCCGATTTCTTTGAGCTTATAGTATAACCTTACTGTGCTCCACACAGGTACTTTGAGGTCTTTTTTTGTGCAGGCTAATAAAATAGGTTTAGTAAGTAATGTTTTGAGTGTAGTTCCGTTTTCTTTATATATTTTATCAATTGCGTCCCAAGCAGATATGCCATTTTTGTCATAGTCTTGAAATACTTTACCCATCAGGTTTTGGGCAGAATCTTCAGAAAGGCCAATTGTTTTTTTGGCAATACGTGATAGTGGAGAACAGATTGTTTTGGTTATTGTGCTTATATTTTTAGTAACATCATCCATCGATGCAAACGGTGCTTCAAGAATAAAAGCATCTACCATTTCTAGAAATTTCTTTGCATTTTCATCATTATCAATGGTTGCAAGAATAGTAAGAGGGGTTGTTGCGCCTCGAGAAACACCATACACGATTATTTTGTCATATTGATTATTATTACATATAAAATAATATGAATCACCGTATGCTTTTTTAAGACATTCGATATCGGCTGCTTGTGCAAAGTTTGTGTTTTGGGGGCTAGGCAATGGAAAATATAATGGTCTATGATCATTATAGGTGAATCCATAAAAATCCGAATTAATGGGCAAATGATTGCGAATTTTATACAGAGTTCCAGCTCCTGGATCTGTGGCAACACCATGAGAAAAAAGAGTGAAAACGGAATTTTCACTTAGTTGATTGTCGCTAAGGTGATACAACGATGTTTCTTCTACCGGATTATTACGCCAACGCCATACCCAGGGGTAGTTTTTGTTGTCGATCCATGTGGATTTAAAATTGCTTACTGAGCGCATAAAGCGGCGTATACCCCCACGAGCAAGGGAAAACATCATAACAGAAAGCATAAAAGCAAAAATTTTGTTTTTTAGTCTGTTCATATAATTCCTTTATAAGGCCTTTGGATGTGGTAAAGGGTAACAGTAAGTATTTGTAGTTTTTCTATTTTTTACTCAAACAATTATGCTTATTTTATATTAGAATTAACAACAAGTCAATAGGGGGTCTTTTTCACCCCAAACTTGATTAAATTTTTCTTCATATAAGCCGTGGATCTGTTATCTTTACTTTTGTTGTACGTATTATTTGAATTTAAAGTTGAATTCAAGAAGGTGTTGAATGAATAAAAACATGTTAATTGCTTTATTTAGTTTTATTTTTGTGGTGCAAGATATTCATCCAATGGTTAAAAAATTTATTAATTGGAGGACAAAGGTAAATTTTGCAAAACTGGTGGGGCACCCCTTGACTCCCCGACTTTCTAGGGTGGTAAAAAATGGCGTTGTAGTTAAAAAGAATTTTTCAAAAAAAATTGATGGCCTTACCGTATTTAATCATTTTTACTTGTCCAAAACCGAAAAATGGTTAGATCGCTCTGTTAAACGAAATAAGTATGGTGACGATGAAGAAATTGGGGAAATAGCTTGCGAAACGACAGGTATTCGCAACGGATTTAATTGCATGTTCTTTGTTACAAAAAAAGGGCAGTTTTTTGAGAAAAATTTGTCATTAATAGAACTTGCACAGGGAGCTTCAGAAGGTAAAAAGAGATTTATGAATAATATTCTAATGCAAAACAACAAAGAGAAGTTTCCCCGTGTTGTGGCTTTTCAACTTTTTAGACCAATGAAACAGCAAATTGATTTGCAAATTAGCTGTGCAGAAAAACTGATAAAATTGGTAAAAAAAACAGAAGTAGAGAAAGTGGTAGAGTATGTATGTAAATATGATGAAGAAAAGGCAGTGCTTGTTTCGACGTTGGCTGACGTGAATACCGCTATTGATATTATTTGGCAGGATCCAGAATTTAGAAAAAATCTTGTTCATGATTATGATATGAAAATTGATAATCTGAAAAATGAAGTTTATTATGCTGAGAATAAAGCACTTCTTTATGGTATGTATGGTTTTATGTTAGGACGGGCAGGCAGATAGTGATGCTTATTTTCAAAACAGAAGGATTTTCGTATGAAAAATAATCACATTAATTGTGAAAAGTTTCTCAAAAAGTACATTGCAGAACTTGCTGAAGAATGTGCAGAAGATTAAAATAACCAGTTTTTCAGGATAGTCGTTATGCTTATAAACTATCTTAGAAAGAGCATTTTTTGTTTTTGTTTGTTGCATGGGGAGCATAATTTTATCATATGCAACATTATGGGTAAAATGAATCAATACTAACAACTAAAACCTTTTACTAGAGGTCCTTTGAGTGATTTTGAATCTCAATTTCAAAACTGTCCAAACCATTGGTATTCCAAGAGCATTAATATATTGTGTATATCGATTTAAGCAGATAAATATTTTCAAGAATTTTGTTGGCAATCGAGATGGGGTTATTTTCAACAAATTCAATATCCAGGTCAACAGCTGCTGCGATAGTTTCTAATGTTTTTTCAATTTTTGTTATACCGTTTTCAAAGTTTTTGAGTGCTTGCTTGGTATTTTCTGCTGCAAATTCTGCAAGTAAATTATCTAAGCCTTTAATTTTTTTTATTGCTTCTGCTGCTGTTGTAACATTAAGTTCATCTAGCAGTTTTTGTACATCAGGTGGCAGTAATTCGTGAGGTGGTGTAGCCAAAAATGGTTTTTTGGTTGCCTGTTCTTGTAATGTTTTTATTTGTGCCAAAGCATTTTTCATGAGTTTTTGCAAATGTTTACGCTGCCTTTGTATGAATTTTTTTCGTGTTGATTGTTCAGTAAGCGTAGGACTTTCTGCGGAAAAATTGGTCTTTTCTATAAAAAAGAGTACGCCCCAAAAAGCGAGGCTCAGGAACATGCTCCATGATATAACTTTTATAATACGCATTACTACTCTCCCATTCTCCACCGCATTATTAATGCACCACAACCCCTATTAACTATAATTGTAATTAAATAGCTCAATAAAAATCAATAGTTTTTATATAAAGAGTGTTTCTATTGCTGAAAAATTTTATTTTTTGGTGTTGGCATGTTGTTATTCTTTGGTCCATCAAGGTTTTGGGCGAATTGGATTATTTGATTATATGAGTTTTGAAGTTCATTAATTTTTTCCAAGGCTTCATCAAGATTAGCTGCATTGAGTATGTTTAATACTTGTTGTATTTCATCTTGCATGTTTTGAATGGTTGATCCGTATTCAGTGCGCAGATGCTCGATGGTTTCTTGTGCTTGATTAACAGAATTTGCTTGTAGCGTATCAAGAAGTGTTTGTAGATCTCTGATTTTACTGAGTGCTTGTTGTGTGGTATATACGCCAATTTCATCAAGCAGGATACCGAGCTCTTGTTGATGACGCCGTTTAATTACTCGGTCTTTTAACAAACCTGTATCTCGTCTTGCCAAGCACGAAATTACTGAGCAAACAGAAAGTAGAATGATAGCACTAACTAACGATTTATTGTAGTTTGTACTGATTGTATTCTTGTTCATACCATTTCCTTTTAGTGTGATATAATAGGTATTAATTTATAAACACTACAAAATAAACCAACCCAATCAATTACTGATTGTAATTAATTTTATTGGTTTATTGCAATAGTTAACTATTTTTTGTGCGATTATGGATATACTTACGGGATTTTTACTGGTTAATAAGTTGCGAGGTTGTACTTCATACGATTGTATTAATCGTATTAAAAGGGTGCTGGTTGCGAAAAAAATTGGTCATGCGGGAACATTGGATCCATGTGCTACTGGATTATTAATCATTGCTATTGGTCGGCAAGCTACACGAGAAATGTCGCAGTTAATGACATTAGATAAACAGTATGTAGCAACAGGGAAGCTTGGGGAGTTGACCGATACTCTTGATTTAACTGGTTCGGTAATAAAAACGATTCGTGGCGGTGAAATAACCAAAGAAATGTTATTGCGTGCAATTGAATCTTTAGGAACTGAGTATATGCAAATCCCACCAATTTACTCTGCACTGAAATATCGCGGGGAACCATTGTATAAACTAGCAAGAGACAAGTGTGTGGCCGGACAAAAGTTGCAAGAGGTTGTTAGTCAAAAAAGCAGAATGGTTCAACTTTATGATTGTAGTCTCACTGATTTTTCACCTCCATTTTTTACTATTCAAACTCGTGTTTCACGTGGAACTTACATACGATCTTTGATAAATGATATTGCGTGCAGGGTAGGAAGTTGTGCAACTATATATGCGCTTGAGCGCATTAAAATTGGCCCATTTACTGTTGCGAATGCTTTGGGGTTGGATCAATTGGCAACACGTGCTGACATTGAAGAGCATATTATTGCTGTTGACGATGTTATGCGTAATATTTGATTTATAATAATAACTGGCTAAAATTGTTTAAGTGTCTGTTTTTAATAGTTAATTCTTAGAAACAGGTGATCAAGTCAATATTTCGGTTTATTTAGAATCTAATTTGGGGACCCTATAACAAATTTTTTTTGTATTTGATTTTGGGGCTCCCACTAAAATCGCTAAATTTTGCGGGGTAAAAAAATGGTATGCCAAACGCGATTTCGCTATAACCATGGCAAATAAAGGCATATTGGGGCCTATTGACCTAAACATGCCCATTGGCAAGTCGTATTGGGCACAAAATGGGTACAAAACGTCTTATTTTACGCACAAAAAACAAAATACCTCTTGATCTTTCTTGATATTATTATACAATTAGAATATATAACATGCGGTAAGTGCCCCATATTATATGCAGTTAGTTAAAAAAATATTCATATTTTAGGAGGATTTTCTATGAATACAAAAAGAGCGCTATCGCTTATTTTGTTAGTTTCATTATTGTCTCAAAGCAACGTTTTTGGCATGTTTAAGATGACTAAATTGTTTAAGAGTGTAAGTACACCAATATTTTATAATACGACACCTTCAAATGCAGTGTTGTTTTCAGGATTTTCAACAGCAAAGAGATCAAAAAAACAAAAAATTAGAGTGCTACAAAAAAGAACACATAAAAACAAATATAAAAAACTACTAGATCAAAACAACCAACTAAGAAATAGAATAAAGACAAATAAGAAAATAGTTTCTGAAATAATAAAAGAAACAAATAGTCAACTCATTGCAGATTTATCTGTGACGTTTGGTTTTACTTTGCTCTCTAATGCGTATATAGCTTTTGTTCCGACTGGTTGGCTTCGTGTGCCCGCTAGTATTATGAGTGCTGTTTATATGGGGAAGCGAGTAGAAAATTCCATAAATACGCAAATGGACAATTTAGTAAAAAAATTAGCCTATCGTCCAAAAAAAATAAGAAGAAAGAAAAAGGTAATAAAAATTAAGAAAAAATAATAACAGCGTTAAGAGCTGAAGTAATTTTTCTTCAAATTGGGCCCCATAAAAAATTTTTATGGGGCCCATTGTATGTTAAACAAGATCTTTTTGATCGATCGCTTCAAAAGATGGTTTGAGCTGTTGATAAATGTGATTCAGATCAAAGGATATTTGTTTGGTTTCATCCAAGGTTGGTAAAAAATTAGTATCTCCAAGACAGCGTGGCAAATTAAGGTATATTGAGATGTTTTGGTCCAAATAGAGTATTGGCAAGACGTATTGCTACAAGAGTCTTTGTTTTATATGTAAAATAGAAATTCAATCTTGACTTTTTGTGGCATTACTTTACTATAAAAGATAAGCATTGTGCGGTGAGTGCCGCATGTTATATACAGTGAATTAAAATATTCATAATTTAAGAGGATTTTCTATGAATACAAAAAAAGCGCTATCGATTATTCTATTAGTTTCATTACTGTCTCAAGGCAATGCTTTTGGCATGCGTGGAGTGGGAAGTAAATTATTGAATAGTGGAAGTACACGAATATTTTGTAATACGATACCTTCAAAAGTAGCGTCATATTCAAAGTTTTCAAAAAGAAAAACAAAAAAATCTATGGGTTTTAAGAAATTAAAAATTGAAAATGAACAATTCAAAATCAAAAACAAAGAATTATTAAAAGAACAAGCCAAAAAACTAAAAAAGACAACACTGGTTCCTGTTAGCATTGTTATGTCAAAAGAAGCAAAGACAGCATGGCAAGACTTTAAAAATAATGTAACATTAGCTAGCATCGGGGTAACATTAGCTCATGGTGCTGTCATCGTAGTTACTTATTCTTCTTTAATTGCTTATTTTCTTTATGAAGTGTTGAAATAATTGTATAATTTTTCTTCAAATTGAGCCCTATAAAATATTTTTATGGGGCTCAATTTATGTCAAACAAGACCTTCTTGCTCAATCGTATCAAAAGACGGTTTGAGTTGTTGATAAATGTGGTGCAGATCAAAGGATATTTGCTTGGTTCCAGTCAAGGTTGGTAAAAAATTGGTGTCCCCAAGCCATCGCGGTAAAATGTGCATGTGATAGTGCGATGGTATTCCGGCGCCAGCAGCTTTGCCAAAGTTAATGCCAGTATTAGTGCCATGAGCCTCAAGTGTTTCTTTAACGATTGAAATACTGTGGGTGGTGAGTTCTATTAATTCAACCCGTGCTTCTTTGTTTACATCAGATAACTGTGCTGCATGTGCAAAGGGAACAATTAATAAATGACCAGCATTGTATGGAAATCTGTTTAGCATTACAAAATTATGAGCAAATCGTTTTAATATGAAGTTTTTCTCGTCCTGTTTTTCTTTACTGATATAACAAAAGACACATTCTTTTTCAGTTGTTTCTTCTGTTTTACCATGACCATTTGTTTGTGAGTAGCGTGAGCGCCACGGGCAATACAGAAATTTCATGAAAGTGTTCCTGATATGTATGAAGTGATGATTTATTTATTATGGTGGAGTTTGCAAGAAGATCAAAATATTTTGAACAATCTGCCGTGGAATGTTTGATGTCACCGGGGCGTTCAGGGCCGAATTGAATGTTGCCGGTGTAATGTGGAAAATTTTGTTTTAATTGGTCAACGAGTTCCAGTAGTGAAATACTTTTATTTGTTGCGATATTAAATATTTGTCCACGTGTGTGTTCGGGATTGCACATGCCAAGAAAAAGATTTGCGCCAACTACTTGTTCTACTGGAACAAAATCGCGTGTTTGTTTACCATCACCAAAGATGGTAATGGGCAAATTATGTTGCATGTTATAGGTAAATTTGGCAACTACTGCAGCGTAAGCACCATTCGGGTTTTGTCGCGGGCCATACACATTAAAATATCGCAACATAACGGTGTTTAATCCAAAAACAAGCGCGTATTGTTTACTATATAACTCGCCAACCAATTTAGAAAATCCATAGGGTGAAGTTGGTGATGGCGCATCAGTCTCTTTGCATATTCCTTCACATTGGCCGTAGATTGCAGCAGATGAGGAAAATACAAATTGTTCTACGTTGTTTTGCCTTGCTGCTTCGAGTAGGTTAACCGTGCCATCAACGTTGATTTTATGGCATAAGTGTGGTTTTTGAATTGATGCAGGAACAGAAATAAAGGCAGCAAGATGGAAAACAACTTTTTTGTTTTTGGTTACTTGTAAGCAGGTTTCCATATTAGTAATACTTGCATGAACAAATGTAACCTGATCTTGTATGTGTGCAATATTATCTATACAGCCGGTTGAAAGATTATCAATGATGGTAACTTCAGCGCCAAGATTGACTAATTTTGTTGCTAAATGTGAGCCGATAAATCCACAACCACCAGTAACCAATACTGGTGTTCCTGAGTAGTAATTTTCTAGTTGATTTACAATGTGTGTATTCGTGATGGATGATATGCTTATAAAAAGATAAAAAAAGATGGATAATAAATATACTTGCTTCATTTCAAAACCTTTTTTTTAGTCCCTAAAAAGTAAACTTTTTGGGGACCACGTAATGTTATTTGTTAACCCTTATAATTTTCGCTTGTTAGATTGGTGTAAGTCAATAAAAAGACCCAGTAGTTTTTGCTACGGGGTCAAAAAAGTTTTTTTACTGGAGTTAAAAGTTTATAGACATGTATTTATTAAATTGATTAAATTTTGATCAGTTATTTTTTCCAAAGAAAATGATTTGTTATTTATTTTTGCACTCAATTCGAGTGCTTGTTCAAAAGTAAGCTGCGTTATCCAGTTTCCATTTTTATCTTTAGTTGCCACTTTATTTAATGCTTCCCATGTTGTATTATCAAATAACTGCCACATTTTTATTGTGTTATCCGCAGAGCCAGAAGCAACATATTTTCCATCTGGACTAAAGTCAACTGAAAGAACCCAATCTGTATGTTCTTCAAGTGTTTTCATTAATACTTGAATAGCTGCTACACAATACCATATTCTTACTGTTTTATCCCAAGAGCCAGAAACAATATGTCTGCTATCTGGACTATAGGCAACTGAAGCAACACTCATTGTATGTCCTGAAAATGTTTTTATTAATTTATTAGTTTCGCCGTTTCAAAAGTGAAATGCACCACTCGAGCAAAAAAAATTAAATAATTTAGACTAAGATAATCTCAGATTAAAAGTGAAGGGATTGTCTATGTCGAAAAATGCTAATCGTCATCTA
>SDBT01017227.1_pt1 | contig 11419 bp, 8 predicted proteins | sample 2277101 | NCBI WGS metagenome assembly SDBT01 (sample SAMN10404973, study PRJNA504765) | marine sediment metagenome | isolation source: marine sediment core GS10_PC15, 103 cmbsf | place: Arctic Ocean: Southern Knipovich Ridge | collected 2010 | reverse complement strand
CGAGAAACGGATCCGGCTTTGGTGCGTCGTCATTAGGTTGAAGACGCTGAAGAAGGGGCGGCCCGACTTATCGCCGCGCCAATGGGCCGTCCCGCTCGACTCGTCCCACGTGCCCTCCGGCTTCGGGAAATTGTAGTCCTCTTTCACGTTGTTCGTGCAATAGTAGCCCGCTTCTCGAAGTTCCATCGTGAATGGCCGAACGCCCCGCGGCAACGGCGCCGGGCCGCGTAGATGCTCCGTGCCGAGCGAGCTGGCGTAGACGCCCGTGATCAGCGTCGATCGGGCCGGCGTACACACACTGGCCGGGGCGAACGCCTGCGTATAGCGAACGCTTTGCTCGGCCAGCCGATCGAGGTTCGGCGTATGGGCAAACGCATCGCCGTAACAGCCCAGGTGCGGATCGAGGTCTTCGCAAGTGATCCACAAGATGTTCGGCCGCTCGGCCGCCGGAACTTCGACGCCGCCCGCCGTAACGGCAAGCAGCCATACGGCCGGAAGAATCCAGAGTGCTCGGAGGTTTGCGATGGTCGGCATGATGGTCTCTTTCTCTCGCTAAAGGGAGTGGAAAAAGGGGACTGGCTCCGAGCGACAATAGATTCCAAACCCGCGAAAGGGCGCTTCCGGCTCGGTGCCTGTCCCCTTTTTCCACGCGGTGTTGTTTTCGGCCCGGCCAGGGTATTATGGATTGTTCGGCGGCGGCGGGCAAGTATTCGGCCGGGGGGATATCGCAGATTCGTGAGCGGCAAGGCGCTAGCCGCCGGTATTGCAGGGGCGAGGTCAGCCCGACGAAACCGGCGGCTAGCGCCTTGCCGCTCACACCGCCTGGGATTTCGTCCCACCGGTTCAAGAACCGGTGCCACCCGTCAACGGCCGTACCCAGATGTTCTTGAAACGGACCGGGCTGCCGTGGCCTTGGAGCGATAAGGGGAGCTTCGCGGCGTGCGGGCGGTAGGGGGTGATGACTCGGTGGGCCATCGGGCCCATGATCTGTTGGTGGTTGTGGACCAAAACGCCGTTGTGATGAACCGTGACCGTTGCCTTGCGGAGCAGTTTTCCCTGGTCGAAGATGGGCGCGGTGAAGATGATGTCGAACGACTGCCATTGGCCCGGCGCTCGGCTGGCATTGACCAGCGGCGGCGTCTGGCCGTAGATCGAGGCGGTCTGGCCGTCGGCGTAGATCTGCTCGGGATGACTGCGATGGGAATCGAAAATCTGGATCTCGTAGAGGCCCATCAATAGCACGCCGCTATTGCCGCGGCTCATGAAATGGCCGTCCTGCTTGGCCGGGGCCATCCACTCGATGTGAAGTTGGAAATCGCCGAACGCCTGTTTCGTTTCAAGCGAACCGCTGCCCGCCTCGAGGCTCCCGTCGATGAGTTTCCAAGTCGACGGCTTCCAAGCGGCCACGTCCGTGCCGTCGAACAGCACCACCGCGTCGGACGGAGCCGCCTGTGGATCGCCGACGGGCCCGGGCGTGACTTGCTTCGGCGCCGGACGGTCGGGATCGTGAACGCAATACTTCCCATCGGTCCACGGCAAACTGGGCGTATCCTTATAGCCGCAGATGGTCCCCGATTCGGTCTTTCGCGTGACAAGCTCCGCGGCCGGAGCGAAGGCAGTCCAGAGAGCGGCACCCAACAGGGCGGCCAGACAGAGGATTGATGGTCGGCGTGGCATGGGACGTTCCTTTCGTGGTTGCTCGATACTTCGTAGGGTGGGCACTGCCCACCATGAAATAGAAACACGCGGCAAGTTCATGGTGGACAGTGCCCACCCTACGGAGCGTAGCAGTTGGGCAGAGAGATGTCCAGTTTCCCGCAACCCATCCCGGCCGGTCACTCGATCCGGCCCAGTTTCCGCAGATAGGTCTCCCACACGTCCTTTCGGACCCAATACACCACGAATACTCCCGGGCGAATCTCGAAGAAACTGGGCATCTGGTGCGTGGCGCTGATCTTCTTGTCCAACTCGATATTAAACTCGGCAGAAGCGACAATGATATGCGCGGCCGGGCCATCCGGTACGTGGTCCCAGCGGCCGATCGGGCCATAGCGACGCAACGTCCACGGCAGCGGCCAATAATACGGATCGTGCCAGATGACTTGAATCGAGAAATCCGGATCGTCCGCCGACGCCTCGGCGATCGCTTGCACGTCGAGGCCAAGTTGCACGAACTTCGGCCGGGTCTGGGCATAGACATAAGGGTTCTTCGGGTTGGCAAAGAACTCGAAGCTCGTGCGATACGACTGCCATCCAAGCTGTCCGGCCGCCGCCAGCAGACCGATCACGACGATCCCCCTCCACGCCCGACCCGGCATGGCACGGACCAATACCGTCGCCCCGACGCCGGCCAATAGGATCATACCCAGCAGGAATTGCAGCAGACACCAGGGCGTCTTGTAAGGAATGGCGGCGTACGCGACGATCGATATCAGGGTGCAAAACCCGAGCCATCGCACAAACCGCACGCTCGCATCCGACGGGAACACGGCTGAGGGAAACAGAGCCCCCACGAACCCGACCGCCGCCAACGCCAGGATGAGCCCCTCGGACCAGTACGGCCCGGCGTCGACTTGCCACCAGGCGAGGATATTCAAGTAGTAATGCCACGGATGGGCATGGGCCGAAGTCTCGCCGGCCCGTTGCAGCCAGGGGAGATACGTCAGCACGCCGTCGACCGGTCCTCGCAGGTTCGTGAAGAACGACGATAGCAGCACGACGGCCACCAACACGGCCATGCCCAAACCGAACAGCCAGTGACGGAACGGCTTGGCGGGGAATCGCTCGTCACGACTGCGATCGACGTGCCAATTCCATAGACCGGCCGCCATCCATGCGCCGATCATGGCGACGTAAGTGATTGCGGCCGTCTCCTTGGTGGCCTGCATCAAGCCGACGCCGACTCCCGCCGCCAGACACCATCGGAGCCGCCCGTCGCGGACATATCGCCACCCGGCCGCGATCGTTGCCAGCGTGAAGAAGACGAGTAGCATCTCGTGGATGTAATAGCGGCTGTAGAAGACCATGGCCGGCGAGATGGCCAACAACAGCCCGGCGCCGACGGCCGACGATTTCCCCAGCCCATCGATCAGCAGCAGCAATAGGAGAATCGAGCCGACGGAGAAGACAATCGGCACGAGGCGATAGGTCGCTTCGGTCGTCTCGGCGAAGTCGTCATGGCCGCCGATCCACAGGACGGCCGCCGTGGCATATTGCAGCGTGGGGCCATGGAACTCGTTCGGGTCATAGACATAACGCCCCTGCCAGAAGAGATCGCGGGCTCGGGCGGCCTGAACCGCCTCGTCGGCATGCATCGGCCGCGCTTCGGCCCGGGGGAAACGCAGCGCCGCCGCCCCGGCCGCGACCGCCAATAGCAACATTCCACACACCAGCGGGGCTTTCATTTCGGCGGAATCTCGTTTAGGATAGAGGGTGGGTTTTGTACGCGGGAGCCCGAAAATGGGGACTGGCTCCGTCGACGATACGTATGGCAGCGGCAATTCCCTGCTGCCGACGGTGCCTGTCCCCTTTTTCCGACCGTCTAGTATGGCCCGCTGATGGCCCGCCAGTCAATGGGCCCGATCGTGTCAATAACTCACACTGTAAACGGGGAGTGGAAAATGGGGACAGGCACCGTCGGCAACATGAATCACTACTGCAATACCAGTCGTCGACGGAGCCAGTCCCCATTTTCGGGCTCCCGCATTTACAGTTTGCGTCAATGGCCATAACACCAAGGTAACCGGAGGAGATAGCATGTTGCGAATTATGACAACTGGGATTGTTGCCGTTGGGATTATCGTCGTCGCCCTGGCGGCGTGTTGCGAAGCGGCGGACGAGAAGGTGCCGCTGAAGACGGAGATCCCCGAGGAGATTCTGGCCGGTACGCCACCCGACATCTTGGCACGGCTCTTCCCCGGCCTTGAGGCTCTGCCCGACGGCGAATGGCCCGACCTGCTCGTGCCCAAGGGAACGGTCAATCTGGCGTTGAAGAAAAAGGTGACCTCGAGCGACGCGAACCCGATCTTGGGCAAGCTCGAGTACGTGACCGACGGCATCAAAGAGGGAACCGAACAGAGCTACGTCGAGCTCGGGCCCATGAAGCAGTGGGTGCAGATCGACTTGGAGAAGCCGTCGACCATCCACGCCATTTATATGTGGCACTATTTTCGCGAAGGGCGAAGCTATCACGACGTGGTCATCCAGGTCGCCGACGATGCGAAGTTCACCAAGAACGTTCGTATCATCTACAACAGCGATCAAGACAAGTCGCTGGGCCTGGCCTTGGGTAAGGACCGGCCCTATATCGAGACAAACCTCGGCAAGCTGATCGACGCCAAGGGCGTGAAGGGCCGATTCGTACGGCTTCACAGCAGCGGAAACACGGCCAACGATCTGAATCACTACGTCGAGGTCGAGGTTTTCGGGAAACCGGTCGCACCGTAGTAAGGAATATGGGTGACTGGCGGCATAGCGCAGCGGTGCCCCAGACCTCCACAAACTGGGGCACCGCTGCGCTATGCCGCCAGCCACCCCAAATGCGAAAGTCCAACACTCGGGAGGATCTACCATGCTACGCAAACGGGCCCTACTTCTCGCCTGCTCATTGACGTGCCTTCTCTCTTCCGGCCTTCTCTCTTCCGGTGCCCTGGCCGAGGACGCCGACGTGCTGCGCGTCTATTTCGGCACGTACACGCGTGGCATAAGCGAAGGGATCTACCGCTCCGAACTGAACCTGACAACCGGTAAGCTACAGCCGCCCAAGTTGGCCGCGAAAACCGCCAGCCCGTCGTTCGTGGCGATCCATCCGACTCGGCCGCTCTTATACGCGGTCGGCGAGATGAGTTCTTTTCAAGGCAAGAAGGCCGGCGCGGTCAGCGCGTTCTCGATCGATCGGACGACCGGCGACCTGACCTTGCTCAACCAGCAATCGTCCGAAGGCGTCGGGCCGTGTCATGTAACGATCGATCCGACCGGCGGCAACGTCCTGGTGGCCAACTACGGCAGCGGCAGCATCGCGTGTCTTCCGATTGGCAAGGACGGCCGGCTCGGCGAGGCGACCTCGTCCTTTCAGCACGAAGGATCGAGCGTCAATCCGCAACGCCAGCAGGGACCGCATGCCCATTCGATGAACCTCGACGCGGCCGGCCGATTCGCATTCGCCGCCGACCTCGGCCTGGACAAGATCTTGATCTATCGTTTCGACCCGGCCCAGGGAAAGCTCACGCCGAACGATCCTCCTTCGACGAAGCTAGCCCCGGGCGCCGGTCCGCGGCATTTCGCCTTTCACCCCAGCGGGCGACATGCCTATGTCATCAACGAACTGCACTCGACCGTGACGCTCTTCGATTACGACGCCAAGCGAGGAACGCTCCGCTCGCGACAGACGATTACGACATTGCCCAAGGGATACGACGGGCCGAACTCAACGGCCGAGGTCCAGGTTCATCCGTCGGGGCGATTCCTCTATGGCTCGAACCGCGGTCACGACAGCATCGCCTGTTTTTCGATCGACCCGTCGACCGGCCGTCTCACACCGATCGGCCACGAATCGAGCGGCGGCAAGACGCCCCGCAATTTCGGCATCGACCCGACCGGCCGCTACTTGCTGGCCGCGAATCAGAACACGGATAACGTCGTGGTATTTCGGATCGACCCCCGCACCGGCAAGCTTCACCCCACGGGCCAATCCATCACGGTCGGCATGCCGGTTTGTGTTAAGATGATGGCACTCGGCCGGTAGCAAATCGAGCCGGTAACGTCTGCCGTGGAGGACTTTCGTTTTCTGCGAAAAGTTCAGCGATCGTCCATCCGTACGATGGCCCTCCGAGGCCGTCGAAGAGGCTGGCTCTCTTCACGACGACGGCCTCGGAGGGCCATCGTACAATACGGCTGGATCCCTTCTGAGACAAAGCCCAGGGTTCCATTCGGCCCGAAAATTCGGCCATATACGATAGTCTCAGTCTCACCATCCGTTCTTGCGGGGGGGGTGCATCTACTTCGTCTGTTGACTCGGAGGTCGGGGTTGGTACAATAGGGCCAAACGACTCTCGTCATTCGGAGGGTAGCATCGTGAAACGGCTTCTTGAATAAACTGTATTTCCCCTCGCGATTTCCCCCGGCGGAGAGTGTACGTGTTTCCGCGAATTGGGAGACAGTATCATGTTTCGGTTGGTAGCGTTCTTGGCGGCGTTGGTAGTGTTGGTTGGTGTAGGGCAGGCTTCGGCCGAGCCGGTCGAATGGCCCATCGCAAGTGGTGGAAACGGCCACTACTACGAATACATCGCACATGACATATCCTGGGAGGGTGCTCGCATTGAGGCCGAGAGTAGGACTTACCTGGGCGATACGGGGCATCTGGTCACGATTGCCAGCAAGCCAGAAAACGACTTCATCTTCGAGAGCGTAACTCAGGAATGGACAGTTGCGGGTGCCCACGACCTGGAAACGGAAGGCGTTTGGAAATGGGTTGTCGGTCCCGAGGCGGGGACCGTCTTCTGGCAAGGGGGCATCGGAACCGTCACCTACGCTCCTTGGAGGAGCGGTGAGCCAAACAACGGCCGTGGCGGTTTGGAAAACTACCTGATGATTAACTATCTCGGCAGACTCTGGAACGATTACCAGGGAAACGCTGTAGGCGGTTACGTTGTTGAATTCAGTAACCCCGTCGTCGATTTCCCCACGCTCGTCTCCATTGCCAACGCTGATTGGTGCAATGCGAGAACTTGGAGTGGCGACACTCAGATGCCCACGATCGAAAACGATGTCTTCGTCGCAGGCCACACGGTTGCCGTGACTGAGAATGCGGCGGCCAATTCGCTACAGATCATATTGGCGGACGGGAAAGTCATCGTCGACGGCGGCGCCACGCTGACTCTGACCGAACGGTTCACCATGGTGGCCGGTTCTCACCTGGGAATTGGAGTCGGCGGGACGTCGCCGGGTCAGGTCCATGCCGGCTCTGACGTGTCCCTTCCAGCGGGAGTGACGTTGGAGCTAACGGCCGACGGCTCCCATCCATTCAAGGCCGGCACCTACACGCTGATCACGGCCGGCGAGATCGACGGCACCTTCGGTCCGCTCGCCGGGCTGGGCCGCTACGTCAGCGCTGGCGCGAACCTCGACGGACTGACCTATACGGACACCACGCTGACGGTGACCATCGACCGGGACCTCCACCCGGGCGACGCCAACCTCAGTACCAGCACCGACGTGTCCGACTTCAATATCTGGAACACCCACAAGTTCACGCAGGGCACCGACTGGACCACCGGCGACTTCGACGGCGACGGACAGACCGACGTTCGCGATTTCAATATCTGGAACACGGCCAAGTTTACGGTTGCCGCAAACCCGGCCCCGGTTTCCGAAGGCCAAGTGCCCGAACCAGCAGCGCTGCTGATGCTGGCCGTCGCCGGCCTCCTGCTCGTGTGGCGAGGAGTTTGCCCGCAGACCCTTTTCTCAAAGGAAACGGTGATATGAAACGGTTGGCTATCGGCTATTTGGGGCTCGTGTCGGTGCTCTTGAGCACGGGCCAAACGTCGGCAGACCCGTACGGAGTGATAGGCATCAATTTCACCGGCCGTGCATCCGGCAGTGGCACTCCTGCCTATCTGCACGTCGAATACGGCGAGTCCTCGCTGGGTGTAGCCGGCGTCAATGGAAACGACATTTGGAATGACTTGGTCGTGTATGGAGACAGTGGCATGCGTGAGACGTACGGTCCCTGGCACGTGCATGGGTCCATGGACGAGTTGGCCAACGTTCTCGTCAGCTCCAGAGGGACTTTCAGCATGACGATGGGCGGCAACCGCGTTGTGCCGTTGGAGGACCCCAGCGGGGACTTGATGGACGGAGAGATTCACGGCGACTTGGACAGTCACCTCTACAGGGTGACGGTTACGGACCTGGCGGATGACTTCCCTGCGTACGACATCTATGCGTACGTGGGCGGCTCTCCGGGCAGATACTCCGAGTTGACCTTGAACGGGTCGACAACCGTTCCCTTCTTCAGCAACAGGCTCTTCGACGGGACCTTCGTGGAAGCGACCCCGGGCAACGCCGGGGACTACGTCGTTTTTCGTGACGTGACGGGCGACTCGTTCACGCTCGCCGGAGGCGGGACTCCAGGCAGCACGACCTTGAAAGGGCTCGAAATCGTCGGCGTTCCCCATCCCGACACTCAGACAGTCGATCTGCTCTCGCTCGTGGATTTGGATCGAGATGTCGTCGAGGGGAGCTGGGAAATGGTGAACAACGAATTGGTTTTCGAAGGCTCGGCGGCCCGGATTAGCTTTCCCTATCACCCGCCCGCGGAATACGACTACACCGTCGAGTATACGCTCGAACATGGGTCGAATCCGTGGGACAACTTCGCGCAGATGGCCTCTCACGGCGACGTGCCCTTCACCTGGAGCACGAACGCCGGCACGGGCCACTACTCGCGGCTGGAGGACATCGACGGCCATTCGGTCATCGGAAACCCCACGTTGACTCCGTTCGAGTTCGTCGCCGGCGAGCGGTACACGTCCACCGTTCGGGTACGCAACGACCGGGTGATTGCCGAGATCAACGGCCAAACGCTCGTCGATTATCCGACCGACTACTCGGACCTCAGCCGCAACGGCAAGTGGACGATGCCCGACCAGTTGAATCTCGGTATAGGCGGATACGGCGGATCGACCACGATTCACTCCGCAACGGTGTCCTTTATTCCCCCTCCGACTCCCGAGTTCGGCTCGATCGGGCCCGACGCGTTTACGGGGTTCGAGGAGGCAGAGGACGGCGCTATCTCCTTTATTCGGACGGCCGAGAGTACCGAGTTGGGGTGGACGATGATCGGCGGCGGGGCAATCGCTTCGGTGGTCGAGGACTTCGTCGATCCGGACGATCCGGCCAATCAGCATCAGTTTCACTTGAACAACGGCTCGGGGAACGTGATGATCACGACCGAGTTGATCGATCTGCGCGATTTCGTCGACGTACAAGTTTCGCTCGACCTGCGAACCTGGGACACCAGCAGCGGCTTCGAGGCCGCCAACGGCATCAACGTGAGCATCTTCACCAGTATCGACGGGCTGACCTTCGAGAGTCTCTCTTGGATCTCCTTGATGGGGAAGGACGCGGCAACCGCAAATCAGGGAACGCAGCATGGGGCCTTTACCAGCTACGTCACCGATCTGGGCCTGATCCCGGACGACGCCGCCACCATGAAGGTGATGCTCACGCTGAACGTCAACTCGGCCAGCGAACACATCATGCTGGACAACTTGTGGATCACGGCCAGCCCGCCCGGACCGATGACGCTGTTCTGGGACGGCCAGGGGGACGGCGACTGGCGGGATCGGGACCCGGTAACGGAGTTCTCGCGATGGACGGATCGGCACGGCAATCCGGGCACGGACCAACCCCGGATCGGTTTCCATGCCGTCGTACGCACCGACACGGTAACGGTCACGGGAGACCGCGAAGCATCCAGCCTGCTCGTGGAAGGCGGCGAGATGTTCGTCGCCGAGGATGCTTCATTGACGTTGGCCGAATCGCTGACCGTTCGGTCCGAGGCCTCCATTGCCCTTGACCACAATGCGGGGTTGACGGTCGGGGAAAGCCTTGTCTTAGAGGGCCAGATGACATTCACACCCACCACTCCCACGGCACCTGGCGAGCAGGCCGTTGCCGTTACGGGCGAAGCCACGCTGGGACAGGACAGTACGCTGACGTTCAACGTCGACGGCGCCCATCCGTTCAAGGCGGGAACCTACACGCTCCTTCGTGCCGACAAGCTCACCGGAACGATCGCCTCTTCCAGCGGCCTGGGACATTACGTGATCCTCGGTGCGAAGCTCGACGGGCTGACCTATACCGATACGGCGCTCACTCTGAGCATCGCCAGAGACCTCAACCCGGGCGACGCGAATCTCAGTGGTGGAACCGATGTTTCGGATTTCAATATCTGGAACACCAACAAGTTCACCAGCGGCACCGATTGGAGATCGGGCGATTTCAACGGCGACGGGACCACCGATGTCCGCGACTTCAACGCCTGGAACACCGCCAAGTTTACGCTCGCCGCAAGCCCGGCCCCGGTCTCCGAAGGACAAGTGCCCGAGCCGACTGCCCTGTTGCTACTGAGCATGGCCGTTGTCGGGTGGATCGTGTGTGGGCGGAGAAGGTACCGAAACACGTCTGAGTAATCCGTCGCAGACCATTTCTCCGCCGGGCGTTGCGAAGGCTCGCTGGTCTGTATAGCCGATTCGGCCTCTCCCCAACCGCTTGCATCCCCCGGGGCACCATTGTCGAGGTGACCGGCTCGCGTATCATGGCTTACGCGTGCCGCCGCCCCCATGCGGAGGGGCTTTCGGCTCGACGCAAACTGCTTTATCATCTAGGCTTCTGATCGCAAGGCAGGAACCAATGATGCTCACCGAACAACGGTCATTTTCTCCGGAAGACTATGTCCCTTCGGAGTTAGCAACGCTTGACAACCCACAGACGGCCTTGCCGGCCATCGCCAAAGACACTCGTCTTACCGCCTTGATCGACGAAGCGGTTGGGCGGATCCCGACTCAACACGACTTATTCTTAGGCGACTCCCGGAAGATCGAATTGAAGCCGGGCTCGATTCATCTGGTCGTCACGTCCCCGCCTTACTGGACGTTGAAGGAATATCGGGATACGGAAGGCCAACTCGGGCATCTTGCCGACTACGAAGTCTTCCTGAGCGAATTGGACAAGGTCTGGGAATGCTGTTTCGAGGCCCTGGTTCCGGGCGGGCGGTTGGTTTGCGTTGTCGGGGACGTTTGCCTCTCGCGTCGAAAGAACAAGGGGCGCCATACGGTAGTTCCCCTTCATGCGTCCATTCAAGAACATTGCCGCAAGATCGGATATGATAATCTTGCGCCCATCATCTGGCACAAGATAGCCAACGTGGTCTTTGAATCGGAAGGCAACGGTTCTGCATTTCTGGGCAAGCCCTACGAGCCCAATGCAGTGATCAAGAACGATATCGAGTTCATCTTGATGGAACGCAAGCCGGGCGGATATCGCAGCCCGTCGGTGGCCGCACGAGTCTTGTCCGTTATCCCGGATGAAAAGCACAAGGCTTGGTTCCAACAAATCTGGACGGGGCTTACGGGGGCCTCCACAAGGCACCACCCCGCCCCGTATCCGCTGGAATTGGCGAACCGGCTGATTCGCATGTTCAGCTTCGTCGGCGACACTGTCTTCGACCCGTTCCTTGGCACGGGAACAACGACCGCTGCCGCATTGAAGAATGGGCGGAATTCGGTTGGGTGTGAATTGGACCCGCATTACATGAGCCTCGCCCGAAAACGAATTGCCGATTGCCCGGATATGTTCACAGACGCAAAGGTCAACGTTCATGAAGGACCTTGATGCAAGAGTCGGGAAAGCTATTAAG
>SDBT01017226.1_pt1 | contig 11419 bp, 8 predicted proteins | sample 2277101 | NCBI WGS metagenome assembly SDBT01 (sample SAMN10404973, study PRJNA504765) | marine sediment metagenome | isolation source: marine sediment core GS10_PC15, 103 cmbsf | place: Arctic Ocean: Southern Knipovich Ridge | collected 2010 | reverse complement strand
GAGTTGTAGTTACCTATCCCGCCACCGCCCCAGCCGGCCTGGTTGCCGCTGAATGTGCAGTTGGCTACCAGAAGGTCGGTTACATTACCATTATACATACCGCCCCCTAACTGCTCATTATCAGGCATAAAACCAAAGGCGTGACCGCCCGTTATTATAAAGCCGTCCAGGCGGGCGTTCGAGGCACCGACGATTACATGATAGCTCGTGTCCTCGCCATCGATTGTAGTCGGGTTATCGGCCGGGTCGCCGCGATCGGAAAGAAAGGTTTCCGTCGCGGTGAAGCCGCCGTAGATCTCTATGCCTGCCTTCATGGTCAGGACGGGAACAGTTGTAGTAGGGCTATTAGTATATGTTCCTTCCGCCACCCAGATCCAATCGCCGTTCAAGGCGGCGTCTGCCGCGGCCTGAACGGTAGTGAAAGCATCCGCCCAGGATGTTCCATCATTGTTACCCGTGGTGGCGTCGGTGTCCACAAACCGGACATATGGCATATAAACGGGCACCGTTAACGAATCGCTTCCGACATTGCCGCAATTATCTGTTCCTGTGGCGATAATAGTCATAGAGGACTCGGTAACCCCAGCCAGAACCACCGACCAGTTACCCCCAGCATCCACCCCGGACAACTCACTGTGCCCCTGGTCAGAAGTGACTATTGCCGTGGTAATATCGTTATCCGCGGTTCCGCTAATCATTACATCGCCAGCGATTACCGTCACGCCATCTACCGGAGAAGTGATGGTTACCACCGCCTCAGTATCAATATCATAAACCTCGGTCACTGTGGCTGCTTGGTTCCCGCAGACATCCACCGCCATAAACTTAAGCGTCTCCACACCGATATCAATAGGCTCCACATAAACCGGGCTTCCGGTAGTAGGTTCACTTCCATCAAGGGTATAGTAGATCGTTCCGTCACTCGCACTGAGGTAAACCGTAACCGGGGTCGCGCAGTAACTCCCGCCCGCCGGATCAGCCACCAAACCATCTGGAGGCGTGGTATCAATCGTCCAGGTATAGTAAGCAGGAGTCTGGTCAGTATTGTCTGCTCCATCAGTTGCCCGAACCTCAAATGTATGGCTGCCATCCGAAATCCCATCGTAGGTCCTGGGCGAAGTGCAAGAGGAATAGCCCCCTCCATCCATCTGACACTCAAAGGTTGAGTCTGCTTCAGTGGAGGTAAATTCAAATGTAGCTGAGGCCTGATTGGTAGGATCAGATGGCCCTGAGGTTATAGAGGTATCAGGAGGAGTTGTATCAGGAGGGGTTGTGTCTTTATCACCATTACCACACCCGGTTGCTAAAAAGATAAATGTTAGAAAAATAACTACCAGTTGAAATAAATGAATTCGTTTTGCCTTTCTCAAATTCTACACCCCTTTCATTCTCTCAATACTGCGGGGCTGCCTGTCCTACCAGTCCTGCTAGTCCTGAGCCTGCCGAAGGAAGCGAAATCGAAGGAAGGCCCGCCTATGGCGGGTCAATTTTTCAATTCCGTCCCCAACTTTTCCCCATTTCCCCCTTCTGATCCTTCTTTTTTTAATTTCTTCTGGTAACGTACAAGTATTATGATAACGAGTATTGAATAGATAATACTTCCTAATAATACATATAAAGCTAATTCTGATGGTTCAACAAAATTATAAATTGAAGCTAATTTCAAACTAAAAGGTTCTAATAAGATATCTAAACCAAAAAGAAAAAGTACTAAAGCAAACATGAAGAAGTAGTATTTTACATAAGTAATAGGTTTTTTCCTATATGCTTCTGATTTATGTAGATAATATACCCAAAGAAATACAATTGACCATTCTAAAAGCCCGGAAATTATATGAGAGGAAGGTTCCGGGATAATATTACCGTAGAGAAAAAGAGCAATAAGGCTTGATGCAAACAAAAAATATACACATGTCCATATAAAAAATGTTTCGTTTACATCTTTCACGATAACGCCTTCTCAAACTTGAATCAACGAAGCAGGATTGTGATTAATTGTATGTCCAAAAATCAGACTGCGGGGCTGAGCCTTAAATTTCACTTTTCTTCATCTTTTTTGACATCACTCTCCTTATCTTTTTCTTTCCCAAACACCTCCATATATGCTTCGTACACAGGACAGCCCTTCTCCCAATGTTCAACTACCCGTTTGCCAATGAATGAGTTTGGAAATTTCCTTCCAATATTACATCCAGGGCAAACCGCACCCCAATACGCCATTGCTTTTTTTATCATCATAAAGATGCCTCCTTTCTTCAGAGAAAAGAATAAACGATATTGAAGATATTACATTATCCCAAATAAAGGGGATAGGGGACAACGTTGGCTCTAAAACAACTTACGAGGAAAATGACTCTGACCCGTGACTCCCTTCTAATGAATAATTAATAATTGAGATGTGACCCTCTTTCCTCAAAATATTCACCGCAATTGGAACACCTCTTTAGACCCTTAGCAACTTTCTCCCCACAATATGGACAAATTAACATATTATTACTCCTTTATCATTTATAGACTAACTTTGGCATCCTAAAAATGTTTTAAAATAGGGACAGCGCCCTTTTTATCTTCAATTCAATCTGCGGCATCATTTGCTCATTTGTCAAGATCAAAGATTCTACTCCCTGCCCTATCCCTCCGCTACCTCCTTTTAACAAGGATGTGCCCATTTAAATAGCTTGAAAACTCTTCCTTCCTTCTTGAAAATCAATCTCAATGCAACACCACCATCAGATTCTATAGGCATCTCTATTGAAAAATTGCCAGTTTTTTTGCTTTTTTCTATCAACAAATAAGTACCTTTTTCTTTCATTACACATCTCTTAAAATTGTCATTTTCTATAATTTCTTTCTTTAGACCATTAATATTTTTTACAGAGTCCGAGATCAAATATGATAATAAATAGGAATCATTATCTAGGATTGAAAGTTTAAATATTTTAATTGCTGCTTGTTCTTCTTTCGTTAATTCATCATATTTTATTGGTTTTCTATCTTGGCCAGCAGTAGGGAAAGATACATCAGATAATGCAATTGTTATAGGTTTTAAAATAATGCAAAATAAAATAACAATTAAAATCCTTTTTTTCATTATTAATCCTCCTCCTTTATTATTTGGGTAAATAGGGATAGCGAACGTTTATCTTTTCAATAAATGACATATGAAGATGTGACCCCGGATCTCCCTTGGGAATATGTCGTTCTAAAACAACTTAGGAGAAAAATGACTCTGACCCTTTTTTTCTCTTAACAGGTGTCCTTTAATGGGTGACCCCGTTATAGACTTTAAGGTGCCCATCGTTCCTCTCGCAAGTGCGGCCATCGATCAAAGATGTTATTGCTTATCTGTTTAATATCCTCCGCAATTAGACGCAGATGGTGGCCGATTAGAACCTCTCGGGCGTACTGATGATCAGCGGAAGAGCCGACATGTATGCCTGTAAGTCGGAGTTTATTCGGCGTCCAATCACTATTGGCTCCGCGTACTCCTGCCTTCCAGCATCCCCCGCCGCAAGAGCCCCCCAATGGCGGGGTCTCAAGCTCTCGATAGTTTTCGGCAGGCTGAATTCCGCCGTTGCGCGGAACCCACAATTCAACATGTTCTACGCGTTGAATGGGAGCGTTCAATTTACTAGGAGGAGCGTTTCCGATTCCTGCAATAGTTGTGTAATAGCATAACAATCTCAATCTCATGCATTGGCTTCTTTCTGTTCGCTGCTGAATCTCTTCTGGATAACCGGCTAGGACCATCCAATCATTCTTTGCTATCAATTCATCAGCGTCAGTGGGCATTAGTTGCTTAACGCCGGCAAATACGCGAAATCCTACTCCCTCAAAGTTTGAGACTTCAATTTCAGGAATAAGGATATATCCAAAGTCTTTGCCACCTTCCTCTGTGCAACAATAATTCGAGTGCCATCTTTCGGGTACGTAGTAAATATGGGATTGCCTTCGCACAGCAAAGGCGCAAAGCTTTCTTTGATAGTCTTGAATGCAGTGTCCAGCAGTTAGAATGAAGTGATGATTAAATATCTCGACAAGCGTCCCACTGCAGTTAAAACAATAGTCTTTTTTTGGCTGGAGTTGCAGCCTATCCGCGCTTGGATCGAAGAACAACAATGGAACGGTGAAGCAAGTTAATCTCTCTATAAGCTTTGCATCGTTCTCCCTTAGAAACAGAACCGAATCAGGATTTTCAAAGTCGATAGTCATAAACCACACTTACGTTTTGGGGAAATAAGGACAACACCCGTTTTATCTTCAATCCAATCTGCGACATCATTTGCTCATTTGTCAAAATCAAGGATTCGACAGGTGCCCTTTACTGGGTGACCCCTCATCTTTCCTATTTTCCCCTGAATGTGGGGAAAATGGTGAACGGCACGCTTAAGCAGGTCAGAGCGCTACGGATAATCCGCATTACTGCCCAAGGCAAGATTTGACGCTTCGGAACGAAGACCTGGAACCGATACTTAATCTTGAAGCTGTACCGTTCACCAATCATATAATTCTGGTAATTCTGGGGACACAATACTAAAATATTGATGAAAATAAGAGTAGCGCCCGTTTTATTTTCAATTCAATCTACGGCATCATTTGCTCATTTGTCAAGATCAAATCTCCGACCCCCGACCTTCCTCTTCCCCCTTTACGTCCTTACCAAAAAACAAATGATATAAACCTATTTTCTTCCGTATATCTATTGTTAAAGCAATTGCGATCATCAAAAAGCCCAGCGATACGAAGATACCATGATAAGGAGTTTTCATCATCTCACCAGATCCTTCAAGCAAAGCGGAAATAGCGTAAATTGGATAAGTTCTGTACTCAGGCTTCCATCTTCCAGTTGTGTAAAGAAGAATCATCGCAAAATTTATAATCAAAAAGACAAAGCAACCCACGATAAATGGAATCCATTCGTGAAAAGGAATCGATGATATCAAGACACCCAATTTCTCATAGCCCAACCCGATAAGGACGATACAAGAAAACAAAAGGGATATAACAAGAGCCGATATTACGATTGTTTTTACTTTCATTCCACTAAGCCTATTAGTTTTCTGTTATTACAGGGGGGCCTTTGGTTCTAAAACAACTTAGGAGAAAAATGACCCCTTTTCTCTTATTCCTCCTTCTCCTGTAAAAAGCCAATTCTTTTCTTGGATTTCTGCGGGGGTTCAATTAACTGTTTTATGGTGTCAAAAACAATCTTAAACTGATAGTCGTATTTCTTCTCCATTTCTTCAATTTTTTGCTTCAATTCTTTATGGGTAGCAAGCATTCCCCGAATTTTGGTAAATGTTCTCATTATCTGGATATTAACCTGTATAGCCCTTTTGCTATTAAGAACACTGGAAAGCATTGCTACTCCATTCTCGGTAAAGGCATAAGGGAGATATTTGCTATGTTGCCCTCTTTTTAAGGTGCCAAATTGGCACCTTAAAAGTTCATCATATTCTTCCTTTGATAACTGGAACATGAAGTCATCAGGAAATCGTTCTATATTTCTTTTAACGGCACGGTTGAACATTTTAGTTTCTACCTCATAAAGAACGGCTAAGTCTTTGTCCAGCATTACTTTCTTACTTCTGATAAAAAGTATTTTACTTTCTATAAGTTGCTGCGGTATAACCTCAGTGCCTTGCATAGTAATCTCTCCTTCATTAGGCATAAATAGGATCGCGTCTTGAATAGTGAATTACGGAAATCAAGATGTGGTTTTTCTAACCCTTCCCCAGCTTGCTTTATCGTATCCCAGTTTGTGGACATAATCAAATCCGTGATAGTAAGTTCAATGTTCAGAGTCCAAATCCACCTACGCTGATAGCTGTGGTAGGCAGACGTTATTCGGTTGCGGTTGCGCTGCTCGCCCTTCGACACGGCTCAGGATAAATTTCGTCTTTTCCTTCGATGAACTCAGGACAGGCGTTACCCGGTTTACGTATCCCCTTTAGTGAGTGCAAGGTTCAGAGTAAACAGTTCAATCCTTCGACACCCGCCTGAGGCGGACGGGAGCGGACCATAGTAAGTTCAGAGTTCAAAGTGCAGAGTTCAGATCCTTCGACTCCGCTCAGGACAGGGGGGAATATTGGGTTATTCGTTAATAAACCTAATCTTTACATCCTCCATAGTAAGGACAAATCCTAAATCCTAAATAATATCAAATGATCCAAATTCAAAATACAAAAGTGGTGAATTGGGCAATTTCAATAGACTATCCAGCACCTCTTTTTCCATTCTGTTCCTTTTTTATTCTCTCAATCGTGCAGGCCTGAGGCTCATTCCACCCCTCCGTGCTGACGGAGGAATTCGGTGGTTTTCTTGAGGCCCATCTCCTCCGCCAGTTTTAATGGGGTCTTACCCTCATTGTCCTTGACATTTACCTCCGCCCCATTAGTCAGTAGAAGCTCAGCAGCAATGTAGCGGCCTTTCATCGCCGCCCAGTGCAAGGGAGTCCGGCCATCATTGTCCTTAGTATTTATCTCCGCCCCTTTAGCCAGTAGAAACTCGATAACATCGCTGATACCCCACACCATAGCATGGTGCAACGGAGTCTCTCCTTGACTGTCCTTAGTATTTACATTTACCCCTTTGGCCAGGAGAATCTCAATAATAAACCTGTAACCTCCTGACGCCGCACTGTGTAACGGAGTCCGGCCATAATTGTCCTTAGTATTTACCTCCGCCCCTCTGGCCAACAGAAGCTCAGTTACACCCAGGTAACCTTTCAGTGCCGCATCGTACAGTGGAGTCCTACCTCGATTATCCTTGGCATTTACCTCCGCTCCCCTAGTTAATAGAAGCTCAGCAACATCCTTGTGCTCCCCAGAAACCGCCATGTGTAATGGAGTCCTGACGAATTTATCGCCCCTAGCATTGATAATCGCCCCATTGGCTAATAGAATTTTAACAATATTTAAGTGGCCGGTCGCCGCCGCGAAGTGCAACGGAGTCTTGACGTCGTTATCCTTAGCATTTACTCCCGCCCCCCTGGCCAACAAAAACTCGGCAGTATCCTTATTTGTCGCATAGTGCAACGGAGTATCACCTCGATTATCCTTGGCATTTACCTCCGCCCTTTTAGCCAGGAGAAGTTCAACAATAGCTTTGTGGCCTCCCAACGCCGCATAGTGTAACGGGGTCTGGCCGTTATTGTCCCTGGTATTGATGTCTGCCCTCTTGACCAACAGAGACTTGACAATATCCTTGTATCCCCCAAAAACCGCCATGTGCAACGCAGTCCATCCCTGGTCATTTTTAGCATTGACATCCACCCCCTTAGCCAACAAAAGCTCAGCCACATCCCTGTGCCCCTTCATCGCCGCCCAGTGCAAGGGAGACTTGCTGTCATTGTCCCTAGCATTTACCGACTTTTGCTCTTTTTTTATCAGCGATTTAACCTTGGCAATGTCGCCGTTCTTAGCCGCATCGTGAATAGGGCCACCCCATACAGTACTGGATAAAAATACCGCAAAGGCAAAGAGAGAGACAATAATCAAATTCAAGATTCTTAGCCTTTTCATTTTTTAAATCCTTTTAATAGATAGAGACAGGGGCTGTTTTATCTAAAATGCAAAATGAAATATGAGATTGCTTCGTCGCTACCGCTCCTCGCAACGACAGCCTTAGCGGGGCTGGAAAGCCCCGCCTATCCACTCAGTTTGTTTCGTATAATTCGTGGAATTCGTGGTTTCCCTCAATAAAAAAGGGGATGAGATCAGGAAACTACGACTTCCCTGAAAAACATCCCCTTTAAAACACCTTTTTGGGGCAAAAATTAACATTACGGCCCCCGGTTTACCTCGGTTGATCTATCGCTGCTGGATTATCAAGTCAACATTTTCTACCCGCCTTAGTTTCCGGTAACAGCTTGTCCACTCTTTCCCGCCCATTATTTGTTACTAATAGATAATTAGTTAATTTATAAGAAAAATATCATCTTGACAAGTTTTTTGCAAGAGAAAAATTTATACTACAGGGAATATCAGGGAGTGTTTTAAATGTCAAATGACAAAGCCCAAAGCTCAAACAAAATCCAAATGACAAAGCCCAAATAAAATAAATCCTAAGCACTAAATCCTAAATAATATCGGATTCGTTATTCGGTTGCGGTTGCGCTGCTCGCCCCGTGAAAAATTCTCGATATATATCGAAAGTAATCACATTTAGCAACTTATTTCTACGGGGCTCGTTTCGTCATTCGGTTCTCGGTTACTTTCCCCCTCCCCTTCATCCCCTTCCACCGAGGGAGGGGAATATAAATGTCAAATGACAAATCCTTCGAGACGCTCCGCTCCTCAGGGTATGCGGCCTGTTTCGTGTAATTCGTGGTTAAAAGCCCCGCCTATCCGCTCTTTACCTAAAAAACGTGAACTCCCGGGGATAAATCTCCTTGATTTTTAGGTGAATTTGGGATTGAATAGAGGTCTAACATTAAATGTATGATCCAATTCTTTTAGCAGAGCAGACCGAGGCCCTGGTAATTCGGGGGAGGGCCCGCCGCTATTACCGCCTCGCCCGGGGAGGGAGGTGGTACGGAGGGATCGCCACCGCCGACTGCTGCGGTTGTCCCCTGAGGTGCAGTTTCTGCTGGAGCGGAAAGCCCCGGGATAATCCGGACAAAATGGGTAAGTTCTACCAGCCCGAGGAAGTCTTCCGGGCCTTAAGCTCCTGCGCCCGCAGAAAAGGCTACCGGCAGCTGCGTCTGAGTGGGAACGAGCCTACCCTGGGTAAGGAGCACCTGCTCGCCGTCCTGGGGCTGGTCGACGAGAGCCCCTACCATTTCATCCTGGAGACCAGCGGCATATTGATCGATGAAGAGTATGCCCGGGAGCTTGCCGGGTTCCGTAACCTGCATGTGAGGGTTTCACTAAAAGGGACGAACCCCCGGGAATTCTCTTTACTCACCGGCGCCCTCCCGGAGACCTTCTCCCGGCAGCTAATGGCCTTGAGTCACCTCACTGAGGCGGGCGTCGGCTGTCACCCGGCAGTGATGCTCTCCTTCAGCCCGAAGGATAGTTTTCAGGCTCTAAAGGATGAGCTAAGGAAGATCAGCCCCTATCTAACTGAGGAGATTGAGGAAGAGTACCTCATTACTTACCCTCATGTCGAGGAAAGGTTGATAAAGGCAGGATTGAAGCATTTCCTTGCCTACTCTCCCAATGGAATACCGAAGGAGTTGATCTGAGCCCGAGATAGCCTGTCCGTATGAGGAAAATAGGAAAGCAAGTGACAACTTTTTTATAGATAACAACTATGGAGGGATGCAAAATGAAAAAAGAGGCAGCGGCAAAGACGACTAACGGCATTACCCGCCGGGTGTTTATCAACCGGAGCATCTCGGCCGCGGTCGGGACGATGCTCCTTACCCACTGCAAGAGCTGGCCCGCCTGGGCGGACTCGGGTTTCGATCTTGAGGGGACCTTCACCCTCATGGCGCGGATGGCCTATGACCCGGATGTCCAAAGAACATGGGTGAGCTATCTCCATGTCGACCTCGATGTCCAGGAGATCGGGACCGAATGGGGAGGTACCCGGGTCACTAACGCGGTGGATACGGTCCTGGTTAAATCCAAGGGCAGCGGCCGGTACACCAAGCCGGTCGACCTGAGCGCCGGAATGCCCGACGCCAAGCTCGATCCGCGGATCGACGCCCGCGGGGGCAAAGTGTGCGTGACCTGGTGCGCCTGTCATCCCGAAACCCGGCAGTGGCGGGTCTTCGCAGTTTACTCCCGGGACGGAAAGACCTGGACGAAGCCGATAGTAGTTGCGGGGAGTAAAGGCCCCGCCCTCCATCCCTCCGTGGCCCTGGACCCCGACGGCAATGCCTGGATAGCATACGAGGACTGGTCGGACGGCTCCATCCGGCTGATAAAATTCGACGGCAACGGCTTGGGTGAGCCGATCAGGATCAGCGAGTCCGGCAAGAACTACCGTCCCAAGGTGATCGTTACCCGGAAGAACGGCAAGCATAAAGGCGCGGTGGCCGTCGCCTGGGATGCCTACCGGGACTACCAATACGATATCTACCTCCGCCTGGTCCGTCCCGGCGGGGCTTTAGGGCCTGAACACCGAGCAACCAAAAGTCCCCAGTGGGATTCCTGCGCGGACCTGATCGAGGATCTTGACGGAAACCTTTGGATCACTTGGATCAGGGCCTCTAATGAGCTCTCCGAGATGGATGCGATGCGCAGTGTCTACGCAAAGTTCTTCGATGGCAAACGCTGGTTCTTCCCGGCCCGGCCCGAGATTCTGTATGATCCGCAGGAAATCAGGACCGCCCGCAGGCTGGTGGGCATCGGCACCGAGAAGGATGAGTTATTATCCGAGGAGATTGCGGCACGGGCGAAGCAGGAAAAAAGCGACGGTCGGATCACCTGGTTTACGGTCAACTGGTTCCCTAAGCTTCAGGTGGACAGCCAAAACCGGGTTTACCTGTTCTGCCGCCAGGGCGATCCTCTCGTGCCGCCGCTTTACGCCCACCTGGCCTGTCAAGTTTATGAGGGTGACCGCTGGGTCGAGCCCAGGTACATGAACCTGAACCGGGGATTTAATATCCTTCATGCCCTCTGGGATTTCTCGACAGTGGTCAAAGACCGGGCGATTGAAGGCGTGTGGGACCAGGGCTACTTGAATATCGGCAAGGTATTCTGGTCGGTGCGCTCGATTAAGAAAGAAATGGTCCGCGCTCCTGAAGGCCCTGCTTTTCGGGTCAAGGGAGAACCGGGCGAGGAGCCCATAACCCCCGGGTGGCCCCGGCGCAAAACCATCTCTCCCCCGCGCACCATCGAGCTTAACGGCGAGCGCCTCACCCTTCTTTTCGGCGATACCCATACCCATTCCTGGACCAGCGACGGCGCCGACCCGGCGGACTTTTACTACCACTTCGCGCGCGACTACGCCAAGCTTGACTTCTTCGCATTATCCGACCATGACTTCATGATCAGCAGCACGCCCGGCATCGAGGCGTATATCTCTTTTCTGCCCAAGGCCTTCAGCGAAAGGGACTTCATCTGCTTCCAGGCATACGAGTTCAGCTCCGCGGCCAAGGGACACCGGGTCGTGGTTTTCGAGGGGGACGATATGCCGACCTTTCCGCTGGGGGCGTTAAATACCCAGCGCGGCAAGCGGGTGAACACAACCGGCCAGCTCTACCACTTCCTGCATAAGTTCGATGTGGGACCGGACTCGAGGGTCCTGGTGACCGCCCACAACATGCTCCAGCTCGGAAACGACTTCAAGGAATACGACGAGTCGCTGGAGCCGCTTTACGACATAACCAGTCTCCATATCGCCGCCGAGAAAACCGTTGAGGAATATGCGGCGGAAGGGAAGGACTACGGATCGAATCGGGTGGTCGGGACCATGATGAAGCTCTCGGCCTTGACCACGGGAGGCAAAAGGGACCCCGAGAATAAAT
>SDBT01017225.1_pt1 | contig 11420 bp, 24 predicted proteins | sample 2277101 | NCBI WGS metagenome assembly SDBT01 (sample SAMN10404973, study PRJNA504765) | marine sediment metagenome | isolation source: marine sediment core GS10_PC15, 103 cmbsf | place: Arctic Ocean: Southern Knipovich Ridge | collected 2010 | reverse complement strand
AACCCACATAGAAGGCTCTGTTTTATTAACTGATATTTTGAAATCTTGATTTATTTGTAAAGCTGGGTTTACCCAACTAAGAGTAGCACTATCAATAGTCACAGTTCCACCAACATCTAAATTTTCAAAAATCTCTACATTCCCATTAATATCAATTTGTAAATCATTTGAACCACCACCAGCACCTAGTCTTAAATCCCCATTTGCATTAGTTGCTGTAATTATATTAGCACCAACACTACCTAAATTAATTTGACCACCTACATTTGCATCTCCTCCACAAGTTATGTTATCTTGAACATCAAAACTTGCTGTTCCTGTAAATTCATTTTTAATAGAGAAAGTATGGTCACTTGCATCAAAAAACTCAAATTGTGTATCTTCATCAAAAAGCCATTCTCCAAAATTAGCCCATTCAATAGTTGCACCTCCTCCATTAAAAGCTAATCTATTTTGATTACCTGGATTTAAAGCACCAATCTTTGCAGTCCCAGTCCCTACATTAATAACATTTGTCCCTATTGTCACATCATTATCAAACACAACATTATGCCCTGTTGTTTTCTCTGCTATGTGGTCTACTTTGAGGTTATCAGTTTCAGCATCTTTAATTTTAGCAGTATTAACATCAATAGAATCAACAATATTATAATTATCCATGTTGTCAAAATTACCTGCACCCTCTGGTCTATGCATACCTTTAGAAGCTTTAGCACCACTTCCTTTATACATCTTCTTCACAACTTTTAGAATATCATCTGTCATATAATAGTATAGAATTAGACTTTAAATAATTATCTAGGGGTAGAGGTGATTGTTTCCCAAACACCACCAGCAAATACTTCAACTTTTGCAAGAGTTTTATTAAATATTAAAGAACCAGATTGTAAAGTAGAGCCAGACATTGCATTAGCTTCTGTAGTTGTCTTAGTTGGTAAGATAAGTTCAAACGGTGCTACTATATCTCCTTCTATTGATACCATTTTATACGTCGTCATCAACCTCTGTGATCATCATTTTACCATTACCTATATAAGTCATAATCATAGTCTTATCAGTTTCAGTTAATTCAATTTGGGTAGTAACATCAGCAACATTAGCATTTACTATTACATTAGTATCTACGTTTCTAACTGCCATTTAAATCTCCTTAGAAGTCTTTTTTTCCTTTTCCTTAGGTTTATCCTTAGAAACTGGCTCTTTTATATCTTCAAAATTATTATCTAATTTAGCTTTTAGGTCTCTAAATAATATTGACTTTGTTCCACCAGGAGCTTGTCTTAATAAGAACATCTTATACAATGCAAGTTCAACTTTATCCTTATCTTTATCCTTAACATAATCTAAGAAGTAATTAACATCAATCATCTTATCATAATCATTAGCAATAACAGGTTTTAGAACTCCGTCTAAATCTCTGTTTCCTTTCCACCATTTAAGGCCTCTTGATAGTTTTCCAATATGTCCCATTTTAAGATTCTATAGTTGTGTTTGTAATAGTATATATTTTTTTAGGATTTGTAATTTGAATTTGTCCTATTTCCCAACTTCTTATTAAAGTAGAGATACCTGCATTAGCTGCATCATCAGTAATAACTTTAGTTGTTAATCCAACAACACTTAACCATGAAGCAGTCTGTTGGTTAATTATAATCATAGCTTCATCTGCAGTAACAGATGTAGTTTTAACCATTGTAAGGCCCATTAATTGCCCTACTCTACCATTACTTACAACATCTGCAGTTTTAAAAGATGGGTTATTAATAACTTTAGAGTTCATTATTAAACTTGCATGGTCATGTGGATTAATTAATAATGTTCCACCTTCTAAAGCATCTACATTATTTTCATCCATTGCTTCAATTCCTCTAGCTAAATCTTGTATTGGGTCTCTTGTACTTGCAGCTGCTGCATCCCATTCTGCAACACTTGCAACTGTTCCAGATGTACTACCCTCTGCTGTTAATGCTGCATAAATTGCTATATCAACTGCGTTAATAATACCTTCTGCAATCTTCTCTAAAGTTCTAGATTGAACATTTATTGCATTAGTTAAAATATCTTCCATTGATATAAGCCCTTCACCACCATACTTAAAGTGTTCAGCACTTACCTCAGTCCAAGCTGCATTTAAAGATGGGAACTGTGATAACCTACCAATCTCTTTTATATTTCTTGTACCTGCAGCAGTCAATATTGCAGGGTCTTCTTTAAAATAAGTTTCAGTCCATTTATCAGATGAGAGATTAAGTAATAATGGTTTTAATTTAAACTTCTTAGCTTCAAAAACTCTGATAATACTAGAAATGTTTTCTCCTCTAATGTCTGCTTGTCCTACTCTATCTGCCATTAGCCTCTTACCCCTATATCTACTTCTACAGTCTCAGCAACACCTGCTCCAGTATCTTCTAAGATTTTACCAACAACTTTACCTGCAACAACATCAGCTTCTACAACACCACCTGTAATTAAATTAGCACCTGATAATTTTACCAAAGCACCTGCAGTAATTGCAGCACCTGGTGTAATTCTTAAATCCCAAATACCTGTATTAGTTAAACCTACTTCTGTTTTACCTTTACTACCAACATGCTCAGTCATTGTTATACCTGCAAAAGGGTCAGAACCATCAGAAGCAGCTGCAAGTCTAGCATCAGCTAACTTACATAAAGTAAATTGTTCAATAGTTGTACTCTCAGAAACAGTATAATCATGCACTTCGTAAGGTCCTTCAACCATCACAGCCTCGTTTGTCATGTATTCGGTACACCGAATAACTATTTAAATGTTTCTATAATCTCTCAGTTCCATCAACATCATAATCTTCTTTAGTCCCTATGTGATGCCATCCAATATCTTTATTAAATATCATTCTTCTAGGGATTTTTGAATAGTCTAACTCAGGGATTTTCTTAAGATGCATTGATTTTCTTAATAATGCAAACTTAGTACTTGCTCCTTTCCAACAACCTAACCCCATCTTTGGTTCATTATTTTTATAGCTTATAGTCGCTAAAACTGTATTAAGATGTTCTCTAGGAAATACAAATTCCCAAAATTGAACAGGTCTTACCTGAAATTGAGTTGGAATTTCTTTTCCATTATTATTCATAACAAAATACTGGGCTTGTAAATCTCTGATTGCTCTATCTACATGCTCTTTCATTCCACGACTTATTGTGTAGAGGTGCATTTTTTAAGTTCTTTTTTAAAAGCTATTAAAGTAATCTCATTAACCTGAATACCATCTATACAATTTTGTTGAATAACTTTGAGTTCTCCTATTGCTTTTTTAGCAGCATCAATCTCTTTTTGAATTCTCTCTTTACTCAGCATTGTCTTTTAATGGATTCACTTCACCTTTAAGAAATTTGTCATGATATTCTTTATCTTTTTCCTCAGAAGTTTTTGTATCTTTTACAGGTTCACTACCTGCTTCAGTCTCTCCACCAACAGCTTTCCTTGCTTCAAGAGTTTCTTTTCTTGCTAAGATTTTTTCTTCTCTTTCAAGATTTCTTGTTTTTACTTGATTGATTTCATCAGCTCTATCTAGAACTGCTGTTGTTTTTTCCTTATCCCCATCATCTTCTGTTGGAGTTGTTCCTGTTTCAGGTGTAACTTTTTTCTTTTCCTCAGTGTTAGTTTCTTTTTCTTTTTCATTAACCATACTATTTACCTCCTTTCATTTCTTTAAAAGGTACTCTCCATCCTGCTAGTCCTGCAATGGCAGTAAAGATTATAGTTCTAAAAGTTCCATTAATCCCATAATACATTGCACATACTTCTAATAAACCTAATATAATAATAGCTGTTATAACGACACTGTTAGATTTCATTGTGAACCCTCAAATTGTTTCTGTAAATCATTCATTAAAGAAATTTTCTGATGTGTAGGAGAGTTCTCAATAAGTCCTGCTATTTCAAAACCTGCAATTTTCTTCTTAGCTTCATTAGACCTCTCTCTTGATGAAAATATTTTAACTGAAATATCTCTTCCTTTCAAAGAGATTCTAACGTTTGCACTATCAATAGCTGCAAGTTGTAGTTCTGCTTCAAAGTTATCTACTATAGTTTCAATTAAAAGTATTCTTCTAGTTCCCTCATCTTTATCCATATCTCCACTTTCAACAGTAGAAGCAATACTTGTAGTAAGTGTCTCTAACTTAACAACACCTGTTGCGAGATTTTTTACTTTCTTATCAGTTCCTATTAATTGAGATGCAGAACCAACAAATCCACCAACAACAGCGCCTGTAATGACACCAACACCTAAACCCATCTCTACAACAGTTGCTTCTATTTCATCATCATAAGTTGCTGTAATCTCACTCTTTACCTTATCATCAATTTGTGCAGCAATAACAGCAAGTTCTGTTTCTGATACTCTTTCTTCTGCTAATCTTCTTCTTATAGCTGCATCATCTTCTTTTCCCCTAAATATCTCAGATAAACCTTCTGCCTCTTTTCTAAATTTAAATAAACTTGTAGCCATATCAAGAAGTACACCTGCATTTTCTTGTTCTGGTGAAATTATAGGTACTAATACAGGTTGTTCAAAAACACCTGCCTCTCCAAATTTCTGTGCTAATGCTTCTCCAGTTGCTCCTGTAAATTTCTCTTCTGTTATTTTAGTTTCTGCTTCTGCTCTTACTGCTTCTGCTTGTGCTTGTTGTCTTGCTTCTTGTTCTATAACAGTTGTAAATTCCCCTTGTGGAGTTAATGCAGGTTCAGGTATTCCTTGTTGTTTTGCTCTTGATGCTGCTAATTCTAATCTATCTCTATCCTCTAATGGTTTTTTAATCCTTGGTTCTTGTGTTGGATTTTGTCCTGCAATTATAGGTTTCTTTCTTGGTGCCATTATTCACCTCTCCCTGCTATAGTATCATTAGGTTGAAAGCCTGTCTGTCCTGTGTTCTTCTCTTCTGAATTAAGTAATTCATTCTCAAGAGATGCAGGTTTCTTGAATGTAACTCTAATTGCTAACTGATTCCATAAGTCTGCAATCAACTCATTAACCTCTCTTATATAAATAACTTCAAATGTTAGATAACCAATCTTAGAGGAAGCTTCAGTAAACTCTGAGCTTCCACCTAATATAACTTTAGGTACTCCAAGAGTTTGATAAAAGAAATTCTCTAAATATTTTATCCAAGGAATAATATCTTGAAGTATTGCAGTAGAGTCTATAATCTTAATACTATCCTTAGGATATATCATAACATCCTTTTTATTCATTATCCTTTGATAATCACTTTTAATCTTAGCAAGTTTAGTAGGGTTTTGAGTATCAGCTTCTATAATCCTAGCAGGTACAACATTCCTATGCATCACAGTTATCTGATCATCTATAGCTTGATTCATTGCTAGGATAACCCACTCAACAGCTTCTGTAATACTTGTTCCATGTATATTATCAGCAATCCTATCATTCATAATATGAAATATTTTGTTTATTGGAAATTTCACAGGCTTACTTCCTTTGATTTTAGATGTTTGTTCATAACCAATTATTATTCCTCTCTCATCTATTAAAGTAGTCATACTTGCAGGGTCTAAAGGTTTAAGATTAATTAATTGATTAGTTTCCTTATCTCTAATAATCTCAGCATAAGCATCTCCATTCATTTTTTTAGTAACTATCAGATTCCATAATATCCCTGTGAAAGTATCTTCTCCCATTCCTCTTATACTTTCAATAGTTGCTTTATCCATATCTTTAATTTGTATACCCTTACCCAATACCCATGTAGCAAATGCATTAAGAGCATTCTTAAACTCAGGCCTTGTTTTATAGTAAGCATAGTATTGTGTAAACTTCTCATTACTATGTCTTGTAACACCAGTCTCAGAAACACCATCAGTTGCTTGAGGTTCTACTGTAAAAACATCTACAGTATTATTCATGTCACTTACAATTCCTTGTGCTAAGTCTAGTTCTGCCATTAGTCAAACTCTCCTTTAAAAGGTATAATTACAAAGCTATCTGTTCTGTCTTGTCCTGTTGTTATAAACTTTGAATCAACTCTATTACCTGGGTCATGTGCTAACCATAATGTACCATTACAACTACCTACACTAGCTTTAGTTTCCACTAAGATAGTAACTCTTAAAGTATCACCTGCATTTATAACAGTTGTTGGCACTGTACCACTCAATCCAAATATCTTACTTACTACAGGTCCCCCTGATGTCGCACTTTTAAGTTCACTATTAACAGTTAATATTGCTACATCATTTTTCTTTAGTATTGCAGTTATTCTAAAGTGTGTATTGTTAGGACCGCCTGGGTCAACAGCAGCAGCTACACTAGCAAAGAAATCTCCTTCTACTGTTCTTGGTAAACCTACATCAATATCAAAATCTATATCAATATCAATATCATAAGTCTCATCACTATTGTATGCAGTTCCACCATTCTGAATTTCTTGAGAAAATAAAGTTTGAGTTACTAATTTATGAATAGGTGATTGTGCTCTGAATAAAAAATATTTCTCACTAACTATACCTGTTGCTATCTCTTCAAAATCAAAGGATGCTACTATTCTGCCTGTTCCTTGAGGGTATTGTAAATTTTGTGGCATTATGCTTCTTGAACAAATGTTTTATTCTCTGCCTCCCTAAGTGTTTTAATACCTCTTTTAAATATATCAAACAAAACATTAATCTTCATTTGTGCTCTAGCAAGACTTGAAAAAGTATTAAAGTTATAGGAGATAGCATCAATAGCAACAAGAGATGCAGTCACGCTTGTAACAATAAACTTAACATCAACATTCAAACCTGCAAAAGCATCACTCCAATTAAATAATGTTTCAGTATTGAGATAGCTCTCAGCTTGGAGAAGAGATTGAGTTTTCATAGTATCTGTAAATAAAATATCTACATTTGCACCGCTCTTCTGGTCAATCTCTGCTTCTGTTGCAGTTATACCACTATATGCCATGTTTTTGTATACCCTTAGATTATATAAATTTATCTAAAAAATCCCTGGTTCATATCTTTTATCAGTTGAACACCAAGCAGCAAAAATCAAACCCATTGCTATATGAGTGTAGTTACCAAAGTAATAAACTCTACCATTTTTAATATCCCATTGCAGACTTCTCAAGCTTAGCTTTAACTCATCATCATCTAAACAGATAATTTCTCCTCGCTCCATAAGCATTAAAAAATTATTTACAATTTCTTCTTTAACAACTTTTCTTTTCTTCTTCTCATCACGAGTAAGAGGTCTTGCCTCACTATAGATTGCTATAACTTTTCTCTTGGTTTCATCAGTTGTTAAGAGTTGGTCAAACACACCAACACCTAGCCCACCATCATCAACAAAGATTTGTCTAAAATCATATTTCTTATTAAGTTCTAATATTTTTATTGTAGTTTGAGTTGTTAGTGTTTTAGTAGTTACCATGTTTTCTACCTGCACAAGTTTTTTCTTATCAGTCCTATCAATGATTTCAAAGGTAGACTCATCCTCACCCATTCTAGCAATATCAACACCTATGAAGTAGGCCCTATTCTTTAGTATTGTTTCTCTACGCCTACCTATACACCACTTTTCAATAAGCTTATTTGATATGACTTGCCTTACTTCATCTAAGAACTTAGCTAGGTACTCTTGTGCAAAAGATAACTTAGTCATAGCTTTTTCTTGTTTCTCTAAGAACTCTTTTGTATGTCTAGGACAATCTAAGGCAGATACATAGAACTTTGTGAAATCCTCATCAAGTGAGCAGTCATAAAAGAAACCTTCCTTACCTCTTGGAGTTGAGGCCATATCTACTGTTCCACCTGTAACAGCTAACATTGGCATAACAGCAATGTATACTTCTCTTAACATTGGTGCTGCTTCATCTATGAATAGCTTTTTGATTGTGAATGTACGTAATCCATCACCATACTTACCTGCAGCATAACATCTAATAGTAATGCCATTTTTCAAGTTTATTTCATGCTTTGTTGGTGCATCCTTACCATACTTTATAGATTGAGGATAAACTGCTTTGAGAAACATGAGTGTTTTAAAGAAGAGTTGATAAGCTTGTTTCTCTGTTAAGGCAATAACTAGGTAATCACCCCCAAATCTCTCTTCAACAGCACAAGTACCTATTTTCACACTCATACCTGCTGTCTTTCCTGCTTGTCTACTACATATCAAAAAGCAGTTACCTCTTTCAGCTATGTAATCCTTTTGCCAAGGGTCAAGCGTTTTCCAGGGTTCTAATAAGTTGTAGTTCATCCTCTTTAGGTTCTCTTAGTTTAGTGTCAGGGAATACTGACAGTTCATTTTTATGTTCATTAGCATTATAATCACTTGGTCCTTCTATTGTTATTGCTTTACTTTTGAAGAAGGTCATAGTGTTTTCTTTCTCCATTTATCAGCGAAAAAGGTGCATTTGATGTTTCTAGTGCAGTATGGGTTACCTCTACGCCCATAGAGACTCTTTCTACATATCTTACATCTTTGAGGTCTCATAGTGTAGAGAAGAATATCAATGAGATTATGAAGGCTATCCAAAATGCAAGCCATCCATCACTTATCAATATCATGTGTCTTCTTGTATTGTTTAATTCCCTTAGCAGTCCTTTTAGCTAGTTTCTTAGCAAACTCCTTATCTTTAGCTATATCATCCTGTTTTTGCTTAATCTTGATTTTAGTGTCTCTTAGAACTTCTGCCTCTGTTCTAGTATCTCCGTAATGTGACGTGAGTAGGTTATTAACTAGTGCAGAGGCATTGTCCTCTTGCTTAAGCAACTCAGCTATTGAGTAGTCTATAGTGAATATCTTATGAATTTTCATCTGTAGTAAGTAAGTAAGTAAGTAAGTATATAAGTATATATATACTATACTATACTACTATCCTCATCATTTCAGAAAGGTTTAAGTATTACAAAGACTTAACTTGTTTGAGACAAGTTAATTTAGACAACATAACTCCTTTCTGAAATAACCCAAATTACACCAAATTAGATGCTATTATACACCAAATTACACCACCTCAGGCCTTAAACTAGCCAATTACTTGTGCATATAGCTATCGCCAAGCCTCCTGTACATTTAGTTACTCATAGCATAAATATAGCAATCAAAGGCTCGTCGATAGCTTAATGAGGGGGGGAACGTACGTCGCATGTGCATAATCTCCATAGGAAATCAAGGTTAACACATATACGTTTCCTATGGAGAGTTATTCGGTACACCGAATAACTCGCTTTCTAATAGTGTTCTATATGTGCATGTTTGTAGTGCTTACTGAACAAAGCGACGTTGAAATTAATAGCTTCTTATACAAAATCCTAACTCCACACAAAATTTTTAATGTTTTGAAAGCATATCTAAATCATAAAGGTATTTTCTCATCTCTACCTCTACTTGTGTTTGTTTATCTGCTTTTTTAGGAATTAATTTAGTTTCTCTTATATCTTGAGATATAAACAAACAAATTCTACAGCCTTTATACTGAATACCTCTACCACTATGGTTTCCAACAAAGCGTTTACATTTTGGACAAATTATTACACCTTTTTTCATTCTAACCTGTTATCCTTGCTTTTAGCTCTTTTAATACTACAGTACATCTGCCACAAGTACAACCAGTTCTTATTTCATCAATCAACCCCAACACATCTTCTTTCTTGAGGTATTCACTAATAGGTTTAGGAACAACTATATTCACTGCCTTTTTTAGCTGTTTATTGTATTCTTTCTTGAATTTCTTCAATACCTTAGGGTCATCTATTTTAAGTTTTATTGTTTTCATGATATATCCTCTTGTTTTAATGATGTTCTAATCTTTTTACAGCTAAAACAGATTTGAGTTAGTGTATGATGGAATGTACTAAATGCTACTTGCTGAACATGGTGTTCATTCTGACAATGGGCTATCCATACTTCAACTTTTCTTTGTTCTAAATTTGTTATTGTTTTCATGTTTTTGTTGGTTCTTTAAATGTAAATTTAACTTTGTTGGACATTAATTTGTTTATTTCTTCCTCTAAGTAGTCTTGCCAATCTTGTATTTCTCTTTGATATGCATCAAACCATGCTTTTCTTAGTGATTGTTCCATTTTATGTGTCAAAGCTTCCCATATCCTGCATTGTGCGTATGTTTGACACAGGGGAGCAGTTTACCTGGTGTCAATAAACCTATTAGTTTTCCCTTACACTCCCCCATGAGTATGATTGATGTGGGAAGGGTTTTCACCTTTACAGTGCTGACAATTGATGACACGCCCACATCTTCCCAGTCTTTCAGCATGACTGTAGTGTTTACGATATTGTTTGAAGCCAATGTAAACTCATGGCTTATGGCAGAGGCAGGATTCGAACCTGCGATACTTACTACGCAGTAAGGTTTACCACATTCAGCCTTTAACCGAACTCAAGCTTACTCTGCCTTATTTACCCTCTAAGTGAGGGTTTAATAATAATTATGCTTTAAAGTTCTTTTTCCAAGTTTTATATTCTTTTTCTGTAAATTGAACATTTGCTATAATCCATTTCTTATTTTTTTGATTTCTCGAATATGAACAATTTGAACAATCTGAACAATCTGAACAATTTGAACAATTTGAACAATCTGAACAACATGAACAATTTGAACAATTTGAACAATTTGAACAATTTGAACAATTTGAACAATCTGAACTTTTCCATTTAAGAGATATTAGTTTAGTTCCACTCATCTTTAGGATTTCTTTTTTAGTTGCCATTTTAACTAAAAGCTTTTTGTGCTTGTTTTACTAAATCAATAGCTAATACCATCTGACTAGCTGAGCCTTTATAGTCCGTTTGTTGATATATTGCATTAAACACTTCAACAGCTAATCCAACAGGGTCTTTCTCATATGCACTACCTTTAACTGATTTTCTACTCATAGCTTGTTCATATTCAGGACCACTTCTAGGGGATTTAGGTATACTATTAGCAATCTTATTGATGTTATCAGCAATCTCTTCTTTACTCTTATCAGTTGCTAAACCTAAAAACTCTCTTATATTGTAATATGTTCTATCATCTTTCTTGTTTTTACCAACATCAACAACAATATACTTCTGTACATTAGCCTTTAAATCAGCTATTAATGTACTTCCTTCATTCTTAAAAGCAGACATCTTGCCATGATTTTCGGTTGTGAATGATGTTCTGATAGCACTTGTATCTTTGAAATCAACAATCTTTATTTCAGTTTCTACCATGTTCTACTTTACCTCCTTTCATAGTTTGTATAGTCTTAATACCAAGGCTGAGAACATCTAACCAAGTTAATTTTCCTTTAATTCTAAAGAACTTTTTATGCATCCAACCTTCCATATAAATGTTTATCTGTTTCATAGAAGTACCAACCAACCCACCTTTATAAATGTTTCTATTTAATTAAAGTGTAGAACACATCTGGCAAGTCCTGCCCCTGTTCTT
>SDBT01017224.1_pt1 | contig 11420 bp, 10 predicted proteins | sample 2277101 | NCBI WGS metagenome assembly SDBT01 (sample SAMN10404973, study PRJNA504765) | marine sediment metagenome | isolation source: marine sediment core GS10_PC15, 103 cmbsf | place: Arctic Ocean: Southern Knipovich Ridge | collected 2010 | reverse complement strand
TCTTCAGTATAAAAATCGGGGATACCATCAAGTTGATTTTGAATATTGCGTATGAATTTGCGTAAACTGCGATGCGTCAATCCGGCACTTTGGAAATTTTTATTTAGCGGATATAATGGGATAACCGAACCCGTACTCAATGGTTCCGATTCCATATCCAATTTGTCATATTCCGGATGGACGATTTGAAACCCTTGGTAAAAATCTACTTTACCATGGATTGCGAGCCTGTCACCTACTTTAATGGATTTTTTCACATAAGCTGCTCCATTAAACCATGTAAGTCTTATAAAACCCGTACCATCTTCTATTAGCGCTTGGAATAATTTTCCACGACGAATTGTTTTCATTCCGCATGACTTAACAATTCCAACAACAGTTACAATGGCTTCCCTTTTAAAATCTTTACAAGCTGTAATAGAGGTCCTATCTAGATGCCGTCGTGGAAAATAATAAAGTAAATCTTCAACTGTCTCAATTCCTGTTTGTGAGAGCGCTTTAGAACGTGCTGGTCCTACGCCTTTTATAAATTGAATTGGTGTTGTTAACTGAGTTGCGGCAGATGCCACGCTAACTTATTTCCACTCTTTCCGATAAGTATAGGTAATTAACATTTCACTATTGGCTGGTACGGTAATCGGAAAGTAAATGGTTGATGCATCTTCTTTTATATACATTGTAGATTCATCGCGGACTACCCATTCTCCGGAAATTTTCTCAATTACTTTTACGTTTGCATCTTGATCTTTCGTATTAGTGATTTTTATTTCAATTGATGCTTCTTCACTTTTCCTTTGTCGATCATAGTTAAGCACTCTACGTTTGCCAACTACGTCAAACGCCCTACCGGCGATTAATTTTGCTGTGGCACCTCTAGGCACTTGTTTTAATCTATCTTCACCTAAAAACTCAAGTTGCCCGTTTTTCATAGTTTGATACAATTCAATTGTACCCTGCGGCAAAGGGAGATCTAAATTATTTTCTTCAGTATTGTCTATCTTTATTTCAACCATTAATGGTTCTTCGCGCTGAACTTGTTCATAATTTTCAAATAAGTACGTTTTTTTAAAGCTTATTTCCCGTGCATCGTATAGGCGAACGGTAATGCTTTCATTTGCAAGTAGATCTAAATCATTTGAGATAGTATAAATATAATAGTCACCGAGACTCTCGCGTTCAGGAATTGTTCCGGCATAACCCATATCAGATTCCATTGCCATCATACTTTGAACATTTTTTGCCATAGGTGCATTTATATATTCGTGCCGCGCACGATTTAAATTACCCTCAACCAATTGCAAGGAAAGTTTTGAAAAGTTAAGGTCGCTGTTATTTTTAATGAATGCCTCAGGAATTAGTATCGCTTTATTTGATTCATCTAACATTATCATACGATATTTCGCATTCCAGTCAAATCCCCCGGACATATAAATCAGATTACCCTGAATTTTACCGGCATTCTTTGCAAAAATATCCCACGATAAAATCGGACGGAGGCGAAGCTCTTCGGTATCTTTTTTTACGGAAATGGAGTTTATATTATTTCTAAAAAATGATTGAATACGTGATTTTGTTTGAATAGTAATTTGTGATGGACCGTACTCAAGCAAAGTACCTGATACAGCTTTTTCATCGGATAATTTAATTTCGACCTTTTCTCCCAATTTTTTATGAAATAACTTGCTACTTGAAAATATATTCTGATTTAACTTCTGGGTGTAAACCTCAACATTTTGCAGATCTAAAAATGGTGAATCTGCGTACATACCACTGGTTAATCTATCATATTTTATGTTGTTACTTCCCGCATTAACATCCCAAGTTACCGGTTGCTTTACTAAACCAAATCCATCTTTATAAATTGTTAACGATGCAGCAACTGACTGTCCCCACATTTGAGATAATGTTAATACGAGAATTATTAGTTTTTTCATTTCAACATTTCCAAATTAATTACTACTTTTTTAAATTCATTAGAAATTTCATCTAATTTATCTCGCTCTTTTTGCACTATTTTTTTGGGAGCACGAGTTAAAAATTCTTGATTATTTATCTCGTTCCTAATATTGCTGATTAAACTCTCTAATTCAATTTTACGCTTTAATAAACGCTCTTTTTCAATACGAAAATCTATTAATCCACCCAAAGGAATATAAATTTCTAAATCTCTGATGACAGCCACTGCCGATTGCGGTGGTTTAGTGGCTTTTTCATCATAACTCACTGTATTAATCTTACATAAATACTTAATTATAGTTTCGTATTCTTGCAGTATCTTTGCCTCCGTAACATTAGTTCGAACGATCATATCGGCCTTACTGGATGGAGGAACATTCATACTGCTACGTATTGTTCTTACTGCAGAAATCAATTCTTGCAGTAAGCTTATTTTATTTTCAGTATTTCTATTGATCCACTTTTTATCAATCTTTGGCCATTCCGATACAATTAAATCCTTATCATTCTTACTCTTAAAATGACTCCATAATTCTTCAGTAATAAATGGAGCATAGGGATGCAGTAAAGCCAATATATTTTTCAATACATGAACAGATACGACACGAGAAGTATTTGCTAAGTTATTATTATCACTGCTAAATCTTGTTTTTGCAATTTCGATGTACCAATTACAATAATCGCTCCATACAAATTCATAAATAACTTTGGCAGCTTCATTAAAATGGAAGCGGTCAATTTGGCGGTTCACATCTTTAATAGCCTTTTGCAGACGACTTAATATCCATTTTTCAGGCAACTCAAGTTTTTCTTCACTCAACTTAATATCAAGATATTGGTCATCAGTTAAATTCATCATTACGAAACGTGAGGCATTCCATAATTTATTCATAAAATTACGTCCGACCTCGAGACGCTCATTCGAGAATAAAACATCAAGCCCTTGGGGAGCCATTAACATTATTCCAAAACGAACTGCATCGGTTCCGTATTTGGAAAATAGATCAATTGGATCTGGAGAATTACCTAGCGATTTACTGAATTTCAATCCTTTTTTATCTCGCAGGATGCTGGTAAAATAAACATCTTTAAATGGTGCTTCCCCCATAAATTCATATCCTGCAATTATCATTCTTGCCACCCAAAAGAAAATAATATCTGGGCCGGTAACAAGAGTTTCAGTTGGATAGAACTGTTTTAATTCTTTAGTATTTTCCGGCCAAGTAAATACGGCAAAAGGCCATAACCATGAACTTGCCCAGGTGTCTAATACATCAGGATCCTGTTTAATATTATTTGATTTGCATTTCGTACACTGTTTTGGAGCTTCGACCTGAACAATAATTTCATTACAATCTTGACAATTATAAACTGGTATACGATGTCCCCACCATAATTGACGACTTAAACACCAATCCTTAATATTTTCCATCCAATTGTTATATGTTTTTACCCAATGTGCCGGATGGAATTTAATGGTCCCGTCATTCACGGCTTTTGTGGCCGGCTCGGCAATTTCTTTCATTTTCAGGTACCATTGTTCCGATAAATAATGCTCAATTGGTACATTTCCGCGTTCTGAATAACCAACCTTATTTGTATAAGGTTCAATTTTTTCGATATAGCCCAACTTCTGCATATCGCGGATGACTTTTTCACGTGCGTCTTCGCGCGCTAAACCGCGATATTCTACCGGGACATTATTGTTTAAAGAAGCATCATCATTCATAATATTGATAAATTCAAGATTATGCGCCTTGCCCATTTCAAAGTCATTAAGATCATGAGCCGGAGTAACTTTTATACAGCCGGTACCAAAATCCGGATCTACAAATTCATCGGTAATTATCGGGAGTTCCCGACCAACTAACGGTAATTCAACTTTTTTACCAATCAAATGCTTAAAACGTTCATCATTAGGATTTATTGCTATAGCGGTATCACCAAGCATCGTCTCGGGGCGCGTAGTTGCTATGGTTACAAATTTATCCGAATCCACAACCGGATACTTAAAATACCATAAACTCCCGTTCACCTCACGGTGTTTCACTTCTTCATCACTTATAGCGGATTTTGAAGCCGGACACCAATTGACCAAACGGTATCCTCGGTAAATCAATCCTTTCTTATATAAACGGACAAAAGATTCCAGGACTGCTTTATGATATCCATCATCCATCGTGAATCGTTCCCGTTCCCAATCACATGAACAACCTAATTTTTGCAGCTGACTGATAATAATCCCACCATACTTTTTCTGCCACTCCCAAGCGTGCTTTAAAAATTGCTCGCGCGTCAATTCATCTTTTTCAACACCCTCTTCTGCTAACATTTCTACTACTTTCGACTCGGTGGCAATTGAGGCATGATCAGTTCCCGGTACCCAACAAACCTCTTTTCCTTCCATCCTCGCTTTGCGTATAAGTATATCCTGGATTGTATTATTAAGGACATGTCCCATCGTAAGCATTCCGGTCACATTAGGCGGAGGAATAACTATTGAATAAGTCTTTTTATTGGAATTTTCATTACCATGAAAATATCCATTACTGATCCATTTCAGATATAAACGATCTTCGATTTCATTGGGTTTATATACTTTTTCTAATAAAACTGATTCTTTATTCATCAATATTTCTATATATAAGTGGTAATTATTAAGTTTTTAAATAGAATATAAATTACGATAACTAATTAATAATGTATATGATAGAAAATCTTATATTTTTTCCAATACAATTACCGTTTCAATATGCGGTGTATGCGGAAACATATCTATAATTGTAGTCTTAGCTAATTTGTATCCTTTTGCTAATAAAATTTTCAGATCCCGTGCTTGCGTAGTGGGATTACACGACACATAGATAATCCTTTTTGCTCTAAAATTCGGTAAATAACGAACCATATATTCATGCATACCTGCTCGCGGCGGATCAATAATCACTACATCCGGTTTAGCTATCTTAAATTTTTTCGTGAAATTTGAGAAACTCATATATCCTTTAAAATGTGTATCCAAATTAGCTTTAAAGAATTGTACATTGTGGATACCGTTAGTTATCGCATTTTGCTGTGCATCTTCTACAGCCGATCCAATCATTTCGAATCCATAAACTTCTTTTGCCTTTTGCGCTAAAAATAATGATATAGACCCTGTACCGCAGTACAAATCATACACGATATCATCGGTATTCAAATCTGCTCCATCGATCACTGCTTGATATAATTTCTCTGCTTGCAGCGTATTAGTTTGGAAAAAAGAGTTTGCTGAGATCGCAAACGTCATATCACCAATTTTATCCGTAATTGCAGGACTACCATGCAAAATAATTTCGTATTCGCCAAATGCGATGTCAGCCTTGCGGGTATTTATATTGTTGATAACAGAAGTAATTTGTGGAAACTTTTGTGTCAAGTCATTTACCAAAGGAATTAGAAAATCTGTATTTTCATAAGATGTAACAATATTAACCATCATTTCATCGGTGTTTACACCAAACCGTAATACCAAATGACGTAAAAATCCAATATGTGTTTTAACATCATATGGTTTTAATTTTAACTCAATTGCTTTTTCTCTTACGAAATTCAGAATTTTATTACCCAGCTTGGGTTGAATGTGACATTCATTAATATCTAATATTTTATCGAACCTTCCAGGGATATGCAATCCCAGTGCAAAACTCTGCGGAGCATTTTCCGGTTCATTGGGTAATATCCAACGACGATTTGAAAAAGTAAATTCCATTTTATTGCGGTAATTATATATATTTTTGGAAGAAATCACTTTATCAATTTTAACTCCATCTAATCCGGCTAATCTTTGATATGCATCAATGACTTGCTGCTTCTTTTGCTCGACTTGCTTATCATAATTCAATTGCTGGAATGTACATCCACCGCAATATTCAAAATGCTCGCAAAGTGGCACAGTATAATTAGGAGATTCTTTGATAACTTTTACCGGTCGTGCTTCGGCATAACCACGATGTTTTTTATAGATCAAAGCTTTTACTGATTGACCGGGAATGGCATTTTTGACAAATATTACAAAATTATCAACTTTAGCGACACCTTTGCCACCGTAGGCAAGGGATTCAATTGTTAGATTGACCTCAGATCCTTTCTTAATAGGGGATTGTTCCATAGATGAAATTAAGCACAAAAAATCGTGTGTAAATAGTGCTTATGTAGCGCGAACCTGGGCAGTGCAAAAATATGCTATTACTAGTTGATAATCAACCGGTGTGAACGTGGTCCACGATCCCCACAATTATTGAACGCAAAGGAGCCATATCATCATTAACGATGAATCTTGCCGAGTTCCCCTCGTCAATTACCAATACTATTTCTCCTGATCCAGCACCGATGTGATCAACCGCTATCAAATAATCATCAGTTGGTTTACCCTCCAGATCAAGTTTATCTACAACAAGTAATTTACGATTATCGTAAAATTGGTGATTAATTGTTGAATGGATGGCACCACAAACCTTGCCCAATATCATTGCTCTGCTACCTCCTTTAGGAGATGGACATTATCTACGATTCCTATGATCGTGTCATCCACCGGTACAAACCATGGATCTAGTGCTAAGGCGGCTTCCCGGGAACTTTCATAATAAACCAGTTCACCCGGTCCTGCCATACGTGTAGAGTCAGCTGAGATAATTGTTGGTCCTACAGGCTTTTGGTATTTATTCAATGGCTGCACCACCAGAAAGGGGACACCCTCTAGCCCTTTATATACAACGCAAGGAGTCAATGTACCGATAACTTTTCCAAGCTTCACTTGCTACACCTCACTGCCATTTACCCTCTCCAATTTTACTTTAGTAAAACTGGTGGTTTGGTCAATTTGAATTTTCATATCGGCATGCAGGTTGGGGATGATAGTTTCATTCACCCAGTGTTCCGGGACAGTTACAGCTTTTTTCGCAATTTCAACAGCAGCTTGAACTTCTTCTATTTTACCATTATAAATCGTAAAGGATTTCCCTCCAATATCATCTGCTAGGCGGATCTCAACGATATTTACATCAGCTCCTTTTATTCCAGCATCGGATGCTTTTATCATGGTTGATACTGATGATGCTTCAATTATTCCCAGGGATTCTTCTGTGCATTCCGAGCGTGAACCTAAGATACAGTCGTGTAACTGTTGATTAACATCAGACAGGATCATATTGTCAATTATTTTATCAGAATCAACGGCTAATCCTTTAGCATACGATTCTTCGACCGAAGCAACACTTCCACCAATCAAAACCAGGTATTTGCCATTGTGCACTGTTCCAGATTTGATCACTGTTATAGGTGCTTTTTTCAACATCTCATCACCTGCTAAAATACCGGAGGCAATGCTGGAATATTCAATTAATGCGATTGCGGGATATGTTTTCATCATATTATCCTAAAATGATCAACCAATACACAGCGCCGTTCGCGCGTAAAACTGCGAGGATTAGTCATACCTTCGCCAGTTGGACTGGCAATTGTAAAAGATGTATATCCCTCGCCACCACGACCTAGTCCGGCATATGATGGTCCATTTTTAACAAAAATACTGCAATTCATTACTCGCGCCATGCGACTGAGATTGTCCAGATTCTTCGAATACATCATCGCCGTATGGCGAAATCCATGTTCAGCCTCTTTAGCAAGCTCAATTGCCTGGTTAACATTTGGTACTCTTGTCACCGGCAGAACCGGCAACATTTGTTCCGTCCAAATAAGTGGATGTCCCACGTCAACCGGAGCAATGGCAAGTCTAATATTATCTTCCACCTTTTTTCCAATTTTCATCAAGATGTCCTGAATATTCTTACCGATATAGGCAGGATTTATTATACCAGGCTTACGTTGTCCATTGGTTTCTTTGAAAATAATTTTTTCTAGCTGTTCAATTTCATGGCTCTTAAGAACGACCGCGTTATAGCGTTCAAAGGCAGCAATTAACTGATCTGCTACAGATTCTACAACGAAGACTTCTTTTTCGACGACGCAAATAATATTATTATCCATGGATGCACCTTGCACAATCTTTTTAGCGGCTTTTTCAATATCAGCCGTTTCATCAACAACAACCGGGGGATTTCCAGGACCGGCACAGATTGCGCGCTTGCCACTAGACATCGCTGCTTTTACAACTCCTGCTCCGCCAGTTACAACAAGCAGATTGACATTGGGATGCTGCATTAATTCCTGGGCACTTTCTATTGTCGGATTGGCAACTGTGGTCACCAAGTTAGGTGGTCCACCGGCATCAATAATTGCCTGATTCAATAGTTCAACGTTATAGATGCTTATATTTTTAGCTGAAGGATGTACATTAAATACTACCGCGTTCCCCGCAGCAATCATTCCTATCGAATTACAGATAATCGTTGAAGTCGGATTGGTAACTGGCGTGATAGCACCAATTACACCGTAAGGAGCTAATTCCATAAGGGTCAAGCCACGGTCACCGGTGCGGACTTTTGGTTCTAGAACTTCGGTCCCCGGTGTTTTTTCAGTTACCAGCTTATTCTTGATTATCTTATCCTCGACTCTTCCAAGACCAGTCTCTTCTACTGCCCGTTGTGCTAGATCTTCAGCATGTTCAAGCATTTTAATTCGGATACTACGAATAATCCGATTGCGCAACTTCAATGATAGTTCTGTTAATTCCCGCTGAGCCTTTTTAGCTGCTACAGTCGCACCATTGATGTCTGCAAATACACCCAAACCTAAAGATGGTGTACTAAGCACATCCATTGTTGGGGCAGATATGCTATTCTGTCCATTAGGCACTTGCAGTTGGTGCAAGACTCTGGACGCTATTAAGTCAATCTGTTTTTGCGATAACTGTGACACACTGCACCTCCATTAATCGTTCACACCCTTTTTGTATTTGAATTCACCGTCCGTTTCCCAATTATCCACAATTGCCATTACAATTGCATCGCAAGGGCGATTATTTGTTTGTTTTGTTTGACGGGCAGAACTTCCGCTGGCATATAATACCATTTCTCCAACCCCGGCATCGACTACATCGGCTGCTATTACAAATCCACCGGTAGATTTTCCTTCAATATTGACATTCTGGAGTACCAAAAACTTTAGCCCATCCATGCTTGATTCTTTTTGAGTGGATACCAGCGTACCCACAACTTTGGCTAAAACCATGTCAGCCCCTTGTTATTTTGATTGCTTTTTAAGTTCGGTCTGTCCCTCTTCTTCACGACCTAAAGGCAATACTGCGTCCACGTTAAAATGTGGGCGAGCAATTATATGGACCGATACAACTTCGCCAACCCTGCCGGCTCCGGCTTTACCTGCATCACAGGCAGCTTTAACTGCAGCAACATCACCACGTACTGACACTGTTACGTACCCGCCACCGGTTCTTTCATAAGACACCAGTTCAACTTTGGCAGCTTTAACCATGGCATCCGCAGCTTCAACTACCGCTGGGAAACCTCTTGCTTCGATCATTCCTAATGCTTCAGACATTTTATTCTCCTTTTATTATTTATTAGGATGTTTTTCATCTGGATCAATTGTGATCCCTTTTTATTTATCTTGAACCTTTCCGGTTACTTCTTCAATTGATTTAATGGCAGCCCTCCAGCCCACTTCAATATCGCGTTCATCTCCACCCAAATACACGCGGCCGAAACTGCCAAATGTACGCACCTCAAGGATGTTGATATTGGCGGCTTTCTCAGCTTCATTTGCGGCTAAGGCAGCATAGGCAGCAGGTTGTACTTCCATTACATGCATGGTCTCACCCGGAACAATCATGTTGCCATGCCGCATACGATTGATCAGTTGGGTTTGGTGATCGTCAATTCGACGTATTATTTGAGACGAATAAATTTTTGGTTTCCAACGGTCCTCTTCTTTCAGGTCCAGAGCATCTAAAATTGCAACACCTGCCTGTCTAACGTCCGCCTGTGACATCGAATGGATCTCTAGCATTCCATACAACCGCTCTACTATTTGCATACCCGGTGTAACATTAGTTGACTTCAATGCGATATCAGTTATCCTATTGATTTCAATCCCCGGAGAAATCTCCACGTACAATGATGCCATTCCGGCAAGTGGTAAAAATCCTTTGGCAACTGTGCCTAAAAAGGCAGCATACTGAGGCTGCAGTTTATCAATAAATACATAAGCTCTTAAATCTACCACGGATTACTCCTTATAATAATAGTTTTGTTCATTAGTTTGAAATCGTTACTGATTTTGCCTGTTGTAATATCTTGATTCCGGCACTGGCCCCTAAACGTGTTGCACCGGCTTCAATCATCTTTTGAGCATCATCATATGATTTTATGCCACCTGCTGCTTTTACTCCGATCCCCGACTGACCTACAATTTTACTCATCAGGGCAACATCTTCAGCCGTTGCACCACCGGGTCCAAATCCAGTCGAAGTTTTTACATAATTTGCCTTTGCTTTTTTTGCCATCGTACAGGCACGCACCTTTTCATCTTCAGTTAATAAAGCAGCTTCTATGATAACTTTGGATATGGCGTTACCATCATTGCAGGCTTCAATAACCATACGAATATCGCGGTACACTAGGTCATCATTACCGCTTTTAAGAGCTCCAATATTTATTACCATATCAATTTCCTCGGCTCCTTCGCGAATCGCTCGACGCGTTTCCATTGCTTTGACTTCGGGCATATGTGCTCCAGAAGGAAAACCCACAACTGTACAAACCTTGACCGGAGATTCGGCCAATTCCCGGGCAGCTATAGGTACATAACTTGGACTAACACAAACCGAAGCAAATTGAAATTCCCGTGCTTCGCCGCAGAGCTTGATAATATCATCTTCGGTAGCATCCGGTTTCAAAATGGTGTGATCGATACAATGAGCCACATCTTCCGGTACACATTCTCCACCGGTCCCATATTCAATTCCTAAACGATCTACGCCAAAATCCATGAATTTGCGAAATGTCTCTGGCTTTTTCTCAACACAAATACCGCAGGTACAAACCATATCGTATTCACAATTACATGATTCAGCAACTGCTGTTCGACTCCCCGGTAGAACAGCCATTTGACTTATGCTATCAGCAATCTTGGAGATGTCTTCATTGGTTAATTCAATTAAGGATTCCTTATTATTTGCTGAATTATTCATTTTATATGTATCACCATTCAAACTTTGTTTATAATCGAGTTTGTCAATCATAGCAACTCTCTGCAGGTGGCGATCAACTGTACACTCGGCAGATATAAAGGTATCTACGATCTGCCTGGCTAAACCCAGGCCGATCAAACCTGCGCCCAGTGTTAGCACATTAGCATTATTGTGTTCCCGTGCATTACGAGCAGTAGATATATCATAACATAAAGCAGCCCGTACTCCACTCACTTTATTGGCAGTCATGGCGGATCCAATTCCTGCGCCATCAATCATGATCCCTAGATCGGCTTTTCCATCAGCAACGTTGCGAGCT
>SDBT01017223.1_pt1 | contig 11420 bp, 9 predicted proteins | sample 2277101 | NCBI WGS metagenome assembly SDBT01 (sample SAMN10404973, study PRJNA504765) | marine sediment metagenome | isolation source: marine sediment core GS10_PC15, 103 cmbsf | place: Arctic Ocean: Southern Knipovich Ridge | collected 2010 | reverse complement strand
TGACATTCCTTTAGTCTCGCCGTCGGTACTCTCGACCAGGCCGCTAGAGTCAGACCAGAATCCCCATGTAGCAGCGGCGTAGGCTTTTTGGGCATCTGTCCAGTCATCATCCCATTCGGTAACAGCGGCGCCGCCCAGGTAGTCAGGGAAGGCTTCAACGTCAGCCGTCCATCGCCCGGCGTCATTCCCGATGCCCTTCAGGTCATCAATCTCCATCGATATCTCTGAGTTGCCAAAGTCTTTCCTGATCTTCTGAATCTCGACGTTTCTCACATTAAGCCAGGGGACGTTCGCCTCTTCTGCCCGCCGCTTAAAAGCTATCTGGAACCGATCACCGATATTCTTTTCCGCAAGCTGTAATTTCGCGCTGAACTTCACTATAATCGTCGACGATCCAAATAGCAGAATCATTCTCTGAAGCCATACCGTCGCTCCGGCCTTGGTCGAGAGAAGTGTCGGCACGCTACGGCTCTTAGTTATCCCGTAGAGCCGCTCGGTCTCGACGCCGGTCTCTTGAGCCCATGCCGACTCCATCGTGTCCCACTGCCTCCGGTATCCGCACCTGACAACCTTCCTGATATGGTCAGTCCTGGCGTGAGCCTTGAGCGTTCCCTCTTTTACGTCCTGGTCAGTAATAATATCCGGGGTCTCCGGCATGCTCGGCGTCCATACGTTCACCGAGTACAGGCCGTCATTATTTACGAAAAAATTACCCATACACGATTTCATCAAATCGCCGATTCTGTCTATCAGCGGCCCGAACTTATCGACCACGAGCCCGCACTCGAACGAAGCCTCATCAGCAGCGGCAACCGCGATGTCCCTGGCGTCGGTGTCCCAATCTGCATCACTGAGCCCCACGAGTACGCCCAGCTCCTCTACGATCGCGATCGGGTTCTCGATAACCGTACCGTCGATATACCCGACAACATCGGCTGATACTATGGCACCCCGACCAAGTTCAGCCGACCCGAGGCCGAAAGTCCCAGCCGCAAGATCAACATTGTCAATCGTCACTTCTATGTTATTGACATACGCCGCAGAGATCGCGCTAATCGAGTGAGTCGAAGTATCGGCAACCTTGAACGTGTAAACCGCCTGAACGGCCCCACGATTGGTGGATATCACAGGCATCCGCTGCACTGATCCCCATACGTGAGGAATGGGCTTCCCGACATCATCGTCATGGAGATCACTATATGTTGTTTGGTTGAAAAGGTTAAAAGGTAGCGAACTCTCGAACTCATCTTTCCGATCAACGAAGTCAAATCCTACCCGTGAGGTCGACCATGATTTTTTAATGACGATGCCGTTAAACATTTTCTTGTACTCGCCATAAGCGAGGTCTTCGCCGCCAATATAGACCGTGATCGGTTTATTCTCCCAGGCATATGATTCAAAGATCGTATCCCAGAAGCCGCCGTCGTTGTACATAGAAACCCGGCCATCGGACACGATTGAGACGCCCCAAAATAGCTCTGACTTATCCTGATTGACTGACGGAACCGAAGCAACGAACGGCTCATAGAAATTGTCGTTGAAAATCAACCCCTCGGTAGCGAAGTACATATTATAGGTCGCCACTACCACATCATCGAACGGCGAGCCGACGAGAGATTGCATGTAAAGATACTCGCCCTCATATGCCCAATCGCCCGCCGTGATATCTGCCGGCGTTGAAACCTCAGTCAGTTCAGTTCCGTCCTCTTCTAATTTCTCAACGTCTCTTACCCCGATCTGGATCCTGTAGATATCATTATCGTATACAGCCCAATTCTCGAGCAGTTCAGACGGCGAAATTTCCACGAGAGTGATTTTCTTCGCCGATATCGCTGTGATCAAATTAGCAAAGGTCGTTATGCTCATTTCTGCTCCCTAAAGACGATGTTCCGGATCATCAGCGTCGGAGTATTGACTTGCCGCACGAACTCATAAGACCCGACAAAATATCCGTACACCGTCGTATTCGCGGGATCGCCGGCCTCGAAAGTGATATAGAACGGCGTATCATTCCCGACCTCATCGAGCATGTCCTCATACCCGGTTTTAGTCAGAGCGTCGAAGTACTGGTTCAGCGGCTGAGAATCGAAAGTGTACTCCTTGAGCGGATCCCGCTTATCGAAGAACGTACCCCCGGCGACCGACACCATAGTTTTCGACCGCTCATTAGATCGCTTCCTATCCCAACTGATAACATTTGATTGCTGATAGGTCGGCTCAAAATAGGTTCCGGCCCATATCCGACCGATCTCAGAGAAGGCTTTGTCTCGATCGTACCAGTGAAGCTGAAAAGCCTTGAATACCGATGAGCTGATTTCCTTAACCATCACCCCAGCCACAACCGTCATAGTCGAGGTCAGAGTGATCGTATTACTCTGAGCCCACCATCCGTTATTGAACGCCGACGCTGTTAAAGCGCCTCTAAGCCGCATAACAGCCGTAGACGATAGATTATGCCCGTCTACTACGAAACACGTCACAGTGGACGTGCTCGTTAGACTCAGGATGATTTGATGCTCATTGCCGAGCGTAGCAGCGCCTAAATATGATACTGAGCCGGATTGTACGACATCGTGGTCAAATCCGAGGATAGCCGCGATCGTTTTATCAGAATATGCCGCATCGTCGAAGTTGAGCTCGAAGAGTCCGGTCGAGGTTCGGCCCGAATCAAGAGTAAACTTCCCGGCAGAATAAGCAACGGTATGCCCGGTATAATTGCCTACGGTATTCAACCCGGTCTGTATCGCCGCTGCCAGCGTAGTCGCGGCATATGTCCCTGAAGCTATCGGCACGTTCTTCACCGACCCGGTCGCGGTATCCCTGAAGGGTACTGAGTTGTTAGCCGTCGAAATTACAAAACCGCTCTCAGTTCGCCAGATCTTCCCCTTGATACCGTTCTGCACATTCGACGCCGGGAGAGTATCGATCTGTGAGCTATATCGGTAGACCGTCCCGTCATCGACCAGATTGTGATACCGGAATCTCATTACGCTCATACGTCTGACCTCACTGATCGTACATTAAGCGCCAGCCGCCCGAGGCTTGCTTCGTTCTCCATGAACTCGATCATTACCTCACCGACAACCCTGCCGTCGAGATGTATCGGAGCTACGACAGGGCTAATCTGCATCCCGCCTCCCGAGTTGATAGCCTCTAATAGCGCCGCGTTCTGTTCTGTCGATTCTTTATTGACAACGAATTCCCCGGATGTAAGCATGGCGAGATTTCTGTCTAAGCCCGACTTCCCGCCGACTATTCCACCAGCGGCCATTCCTCCGAAGCCCAGCTCTACGGCTGCTGCTTTTGGAGTCCATTTGTCGACCCAATCTGCCATCTTTACGGCCAGCCATGCGCTTACATCAGACTCCGCTACACCGAGGGACCGAAACTCATTTGCATCAGATAGAATCTTCAGACGTTCCCACTCTTCCGGGTCTGTCACTCTTAGGATAGCCGACTCCCCTTTTTCTCTAGCGATTTCGTCATCCTGTATTTGTTTTTTCCTGTCTGAGATCGCTCGTAGAGCCCCTTCAGCCGCTAACCGGGCCTCAATCCGCAAAAGCTCGTTAGCGCTTTCAGCCTCAATCTGTTTTTGTGACTTTGTGCCACCCGCCACACCTATGAGAAAAGCACCGAGCCCGGACAGCCCAATCATCGCTAGCCCGATAGCAAAGTTGATCGGCAACATTTGCACGCCGACCGCGAATAATATCTTCGGCAAATTCTGCCATAACTCACTCACCATGGCCTTCATGTTATCGCTGAACGTCGCTCCTTCTCTCCCGGCAGTAGCGAGAGATTCTCCCATGTTTTCAAACATATCAAGAGCCATCGGACCTAACTCCGTGACCACCGAACCCAGAACATTTTTGAAGTTGTTGAAATTGCTTTCACCCGCAATCCATATGTTATCAAAATCCTCCAGTATATTACCGAGCGGCCCCAAGGCATCAAAAATGATATCCTTAATATTGCCCATGGCCGTATCGTAAGCAGTCTCTGTGTCGGCCAGATACTCTTCAAGAGCGATCAGCCCTTCGTCACTCAGCTTTTCCCTATCGTCCCACATGGCCATCTCTGTGTCCCACAGATCAGTAGAAAGCTGGTCTCTCGCCGCTCTTATTAGATCATCTATTATTGTCTGAGCGGCGGCTGCTGCTTCATCTGCTTGCTCTCTATCCTTTTCTCGCTGTTCCTTTTCCTCTAATAATCCTGCAGTGATGAGGCGTTCCTGCTCGACAATACCGGTTTTCTTATCTATAGCCCGCTGTTTATCCTCTTCGAGTTCTTCATCGCCTACCTTTTTCCGCGCGGCCTTTTTCTCGGTGTAATCCGCGAGGTCTCCAACCCGAAGATCGAACTCGGTCTGCCGCCACCCGGCCTCTTCCTCGGCAAGATCCTCAAGCTCTTCAGCGGCGATCCTTTCGGCCTCTGCCGTGTCGGCGATGTCCTGCCGCTCGTCCTCTGCCGCCGTCTTTCTTGCCGCCGCCCGTTCAGCCTCAGCCTCCGCAATCTCAGCCAGTTCGGCGAGCCTGGCGTCGAACTCTGCTCGTAAGGCATCCTTGTCAGCCTCTTCTGCTTCGGTGATCTCTTTTTGGAGCGTCAGCATATGATCCATTATTGTTTCACGATCGGCCAAGGAATCGTTGTACTCATCTGCGGCAAGAGTGGTGGAATGCATTTTTTGCTCTTCCATCTCAAGGTTTGAATTAACTGCTTGTAAAAGCCTTTCTGTGCTAATTAGCCCCTCGACCCATTCTTCGTACACATGAACGATTTCGGTGCCAGATAGAGCCGCTTGGACCTGGGTGACAGTACCACGCACCATTTCTTTTGATAGCAGTTCTTTAGCCCTTCGTAATGCCGCGACGTGATTTTCTTGCGCTTTAATGACCTCAGTATTTTTCTCAAAGGTATCTAGTGCAGCCTGATATTCTTCTACGGTCTTGAGATCCCCGGCGAGAGCTGAAGACACGAGTTCTTTCTCGTTCTTCGCTTCCCTGATCACCTTTCGTAGCTTGAGAAACCCAGTTACAAGAACAGCGATCCCGGCGGCAATCCAACCGATCGGCCCTGCCCCGGCAGCGAGCGCCAGGTTCAGTGCCTTTATCGCCTGAGCGACCTTGTTAGCGATCATGAGCCCACCGAGCCCGACCCCGACCCCGATTATCACTTCTTTCATCTTAATCGCGGTCTCGACGATTAGGACGATGCCGTCATAGAAATCAGTGAAGAATGTCACGATCCTTTCACGGTTTTCTCTGACCCACAGCATCACGCCCTTAATCAGCTCGCCAATACTCGGGACAAGATCATTACCGATAGCGATAGCGGTATTCTTCACCGTCTGCATAAGTTGGCTAAAGGTGAAATTAAGGGTATCGGTATTCTTCTCGAAAGCCTCGGCCATAGGTGAGCCTTCGGCCATAATCCTCGTTATCTTCTCAAGCTCTTCAGCTATTTCCCCGCTCGAAGACAATACGCCCTGGAGAGCCCTGATGTTTGGGAATATCTTTGAGAGCGTTTCAGGATCTAACGCCGAGAGCTTATCCATGATAGCGCCGAAACCCTCTGCCTTGATTCCAGCCGCTGATATATCGACTCCGAAAGCCTGCGCGGTCTCAGCCGCCTCTTCGGATGGATCTATCATCGAGACCAACGTCGACCTAAGAAACGTCACTGCCTTGTCGGTAGAGATACCGTTACGGGTCATGATAGCGAGAGAGGCCGAGACCTCTTCCATCGTGATCCCGGCCTGAGACGCTATCGTTGCTACCCCGCCTATCGATGGCGCGAGTTCCTGCATTGTCGTCTTACCGAGCTTAACGGTAGTAAAGAGCAAGTCAGCAAAATAATCAGCTTCAGTAGCCGAGGCACCGAAGGCATTTATCAATGTGGTAAGGGCGTCAGCGGCTACCCCTGTATCGACAAGACCGGCTTTCGCGGCCATAGCCGAGACTTCGAGAACGTCCATGGCTACCGCTGCTGGGACGGAAGCCGATAAGATGTCATACAACCCTCGGGTTAGCGTCTGCGTCCCTTCACCGTAAGCCTCAGACAGCTCAAGCACACCTCGCTCCATGTCTTCGAGCAGAGGCATGGTAGTTTCGTCAAGCATGGTCGAGACTTCGGCCATTTGCGCCTGAAAGTCAGCGGCGGCTTTTATCGAGAGAGTGAGCCCGGCTACGATTCCCGCGAGAGCAACCTTCGCAACCTGGCCAACCTTTCTCCATAGCTTATCCGACATTTGATCGAACGCACCAAGGGCCGTCCCTGCTTTAGTGAGCCCGGCTCTAAACTGAGTACTGTCTATCCGTAATATTGCGTAAAGGTCACCGACTTTCGTTGCCACTTATCCGCTCCACATGCCGAGTCGGTCGATTCGGTCTCTCACGCTCTCCTTGGTGCCGGACTCCCTGGTCTCGAACTTAATACCGTGAGCTTTCGCGAGAATCAGTTCTATTTTCTCAAGGGTGTGTGAAGCGGTCGGGTGTTCAGCCCAACACCGGAGGAGAAGCTCGACTTCTCGCCACGAGAGACCGGTTCTAATGGTCTCGACCGTGTACCCCGGATACGCTTTCATCACTGCATGGTAGGACTCGTACTCGCCTAATTTATCACCGGGCTCGTCTTCCTCGTTGTCATCCCAGCGGCCGTTTTCAGCAACTGGGATTTTAAGAAAGGGCCAAGCCAGTCCAATCGGCTCAGCCGAGCGAGCTCTTTCACTACCGTGACCACCATCCCCGGCGTCAGGTTGTCGAGAACCCACTTGGCATCGATCGGTGAATATTTATCATTTCTAAACTCGAAAACAAAATTCCACATTTTAGCGACTGAGGCGGCGAGAGTCTCGGCGTACTGAGCGATCGCGCTGTCAAGATCGACCTCCGCGATGTTGTCTACACCGGCGATTGTCTTGATGTCGTCGATCGCCTCCGAGAACAGAATGGCGAAATCGCGTGTTCGCCCAATCGTCATCTCTCTCATGGTATAGCTTTCGTTCCCTATCTGGAACCGCGTGAAAGTCTCATTCGCCTCGGTTACGATAGAAGGATCATCCTTCGGCCCCTCTGGGGTTTTCTGCTCGTCGCTCATTTCACACCCCCGGCCACACTGGCATCATTTTCCGCTTCAGCTATAAGCTCGGGCGACATTGGTACCTCAACCCCTGTGCGTGCCGGAAGTATGCTCTCATCCAACTGAACCACTTCTACAGGTACATCATTTTTGTTTTCGGTCTCTACGAGTTCTAGTCCCTTCTTGGAGTTGGCTCTGTGTTCTTTACTTAGGTTATCCATCTTCTCCAAGAACTCCAGCGCGATGGTTTCTTTCTCTCCGTCATAAACCTTTTTATATCCCCGGGCTCGCTTCTTGATTACCTCTTTAACGGGGTACTTCGGAAGCTCAGTCACGATACCGTTAGAGCAGTCAATCAGGTTCGGCTTGTCAGTTTTGTAAACCGCCATCATAGCGATTTTATACTCGATCTGTTCCTCGCTAGTCGCGATGCCGTTTTCTGACACCTTCATTTCGCGCCCGATATTCTCGATCTTTGTCTTCGGTTTCTCGATCCATTTACCATCGGTCATGTGCCAGCCGGTACAGCGCTCGTATCCATCGGCATAGCCAAAGTCGACCCCGCAGAGAACGAGCGGGTCGTACCCCATAAAGTGAGCACATTGGATCAAGTTGTTTACCACACACCCCGCATTGAGAATCGTGGTCGCGATGTATGGGTATAAGATCGGAACTACGGCCTCGAAAAAGTCAGAACTGAATTGCTGCTGCTTTACGATCTCGTACATTTCCTTGATCTCCATATTCGGATGAAACACCGAATAGTCAGGTTCAGGAATATGCATCATGGTGTAATAGATTCTTGGCCCTGGGAAAAGTTTTATTGCTTTCTCGCTCACCGCCGGGTGAGTAAGAAGCGTTGACTTTGAGAAATCGTATCCCTCGAAAAAATTATCCCATGCCGCCGGATGGGCATCATAGAGCCCGATGAACTCGGGATCTCTGCCATAATACGCGCACGTATGAGCCATTGACTCCGGTACGAATATCGGGGCTTTCCACTTCGTGAGAAGCGGTGCGGCTTGATCAAAAGAAGGCCCGGCGCCGACAATCATTGCCGGGCCCTTATACTTCTTGCGATGTCGGAAAAGAGCGTAATCGAGATGTTTTTCCTCGAGAAACTCACGGCGAATATGCTGGAAATTCGCGGCAGTGTTCCATGTCCATCGTGGGAACCATGAATGTAGAACCCCCGCATTTCTTACTTGCTGACTCTGTGTAATAAATTCGCCGTGCTCGCTCATACTCTTTAGCTCTCCTCATCCCAGTGGAATAGTGTTTTGCCGGGTTTCTGTGCCATGTCCGCGAGGATATGGAACGTCATCGGCACACCGCTGAACTCAGCGGCCATATTGATCGCGATATCCGAATTGCCTATCTTCTTGGCCCTGGAAGCCGTGAACTGAAGGGCTTTCCCGTTGTCAAGAACGTTGACGAGTTTTAGCTCGGCCTCGAAATCTGCCAGCTCACCACCGGTGTAAACCACCGAAGCTTCCGCAGACTGATCGTATTGGATATGCACCACGGTCTGATCAACGATCGAGCCCGCCGCGATTCTCGCAATGGTTCCCCCGCTGCCACCAGCGGTGAAGTCAGTGCCCCGGACAAAAAGGCTCGACCAATCAGACTTATAAACGACGACCGTGCTCTCATCAAATCCCGCTCGGTCGACGGTTGCGTTCGCGGTTCCTGAGAGTTTGTGCTCCTCTCGGAATCTAAACACCACCGTGTTTGTCGAGGTATATCCCCAGGATTTTATCGTTCCCTTTGCTTCAAAATCCTGAGCATTTGCATAAGCGTATTGAAGCTGCGAGCCCTTGAAATCGTCGATAACGATATCGACTTCGCAGATCTCCTTTGTCTTATGTGAAATTACATTGACACCGGCATCCTGTAGACCCGCTTGCACGGATTCGATGCTGTGCCGTATCGTGGCCTGACTCTTGGGTGAGCCAAGTCGCACACCGTTCCAGTAAGCCTGAACCGGGCCGATAGGCAGGGTTTTGGCTACATTGGTACTCATGTGTTATCGCTCCTATAGCTGACGTCAAAAGTCAGCCGCTTGCCGTATACATCGAACTCGCTGTCGTATATCTCATCTGACCCAGAAGCCAGGATTGCCCGCCAACCGTTCGACTGTTCTTTTTGGTGGAGAAGAAAAATAATCCGGTCGCCTATAATGCTGTAATCATCGTTGCTCGTCCAGATAGCAAACACGGCCTGAACCTTACTCGAAAGGATATCGGGACCATGCTCCTGGTTATAGGATGTGCCTTGGAACCTGAATACTACCTCGGGGAATGTCGGCTTTTCTGGCGGTTGGATGTAAAAGGTCTGAAACGGTACAGAAGCTGGGCTCCCCATCCGCGATATGTATATCGCGTCACCGGTGAGCGCGGTCCAGATATCTGTTCTCAATTGTTTCATTACCCTAATGCCCTTTTACTCGCGGCTACCATAATTGCGACACCTGCTTGCTGTGTGGTTACGAGAGCCGGGCCCATAAAGGGAAAGGCTCTCGCGTTCGGACTTCCGAACTCCACCTTCTCAGCATAGCTCTCAGAGGCTATGACTTCCACGAATGGTGATCCTGTAGCATCGACCTCAGCACTGCCCGCATGCATTGAATTAACGAGCTTTGAGGTCCACGAATAGAATCGATCATCAGCGTGATCCCTTACCGCTTCTCTCGACAGTTTCCGACCGAACTGGTGCGCTCTCTTCATCTCCGTCACCACTACGTTCGCCCACATTTCCAGCCCGGTCTTCAGATGTGGGATCCCCCCCAACCTTATCTTGACGAGGTTTGCTTGTAGCGCCTCTACTCCGACGAGGTTTGTTGACAAGGCTTTCCAGCTCCTTTACCGAATAATTCTTATGTCGGTAGTAGATGTAATCGTCACCGCGAGCCTTAGCAGCCTCGATATTGGCGACCGTTAATCTTCCCGGTAATCCGTTCATCTGTTCTCCACCTTTATTGATGAGATTTCTTTATGATCCTCAAAGAGTCCGATCTTTAGAACCTCATGAAAGTCTGTTTCGCCGCTTTCAAATACACGGCTCCCTACGTTGACGGTTGAGGTATAAGGGAAATAAATATCATGCGTTGATTTTACCAACTTCCCTTTCGAGTCGTGAATCATATCCCTCTCCGTAGTTGATCTCTTCAGGAATACCATTACCGTCCCGGACCATATCGCAACGTCATTTCTAAACCGAGAGAAGCCGTCAACGAAATCAACGGTCGCCGTTTTCACAGCAACCGTTACCCCGCCACCATCGGCCAGTATAGCCAACGTATCCGCTCGCCAAATCGCGCTCATGAAGGTTCATCGCCTATGAACTCGATAACTTCCTCACCGAAATCGGTGAAGTCGAAAGCGATATGGCGAATATCCTCATAGGGCTCTTCATTGGCGATAGCCTGATACTTATCCCTCAGTTTTGTGAGGGCCTCAAGCGCCTCAGTTTTATTGACCGCCTTATCACCCAACCGGTATGTCGTGATGTTGCTGACGTCATCCAGCAATTCATAGATTCTCGTATCCAGCCGGGTGATAATTTCAGTGACGGTTGCCATTCTATCCTCGCTTACGGATTGCCCTGAATGACGAATCTGTTCGTTACGGCTCCACAACCGCCCATGAGCCGGGCCTTGTAGCGGAAAATGGTGTCGCGATCGAACTCTTGCTCATTCCCGGCCTTCGCTTGGAATACGCCGAGAGGGAAAACCTCAGTGTAGACGAACTGTTTCTTGAAATCGCCTATAAACCATGCCGTCGGGGCCTTGAGCTGGTCCACGTACGGTGAAGCAGCGACATCCATCATGCCAGCGTAAGGATTCATTACTCCCGCAGGGATGGTCAGAATCTTTGACTGGCCGCCGAAAGCTACCTGTCGGGCGATGCCCTCAAGAGCCTTCGGGACAAAAAGCTGCTTCGGATTCCATGCGATCGGGTCGCCGTTCTCATCCTGGAACTGGCCGGCAAGAGCGATAGCCGCAGTAATGTCGGTCTCGTCCAACAGGGCATTAGCCCCAAGGTTGTCGAGAGTCCCACTCGAATAAGGATCGTTCGACGTGCTTGAATAGAGAGTAGTCGCCGTGCCGCCAGGACGCCAAGAGGCATAGCGGCCGGTAGACGATATCTCAAGAACGGCGTTCATTATGATCGACTCTTGCTTGGCTTTCGCGGCTTCGCCTACGCGCATTGCTCGTGTGATCATCTGACCGGTCTGGTCAAACTTGACCATCTCTTCAGACAGAGAAACTATTCGACCGAATTTCCGGTTCCGAATAAGGTGGTACTTCTCTGTGATCGAACCTTCCTGATAAGGCATGTTCT
>SDBT01017222.1_pt1 | contig 11421 bp, 9 predicted proteins | sample 2277101 | NCBI WGS metagenome assembly SDBT01 (sample SAMN10404973, study PRJNA504765) | marine sediment metagenome | isolation source: marine sediment core GS10_PC15, 103 cmbsf | place: Arctic Ocean: Southern Knipovich Ridge | collected 2010 | reverse complement strand
GGGTGAAGTTGCCGACGATTCTGGGACACGAATTCGCCGGCGAAATCGTTGAAGTCGGCAATGCGGTCAAGAAATTCAAGGTCGGTGATTACGTATCGGGGGAAGGGCATCTGGCCTGCAATTTCTGCGAGATGTGTCGAACGGGTCAAGGGCATATCTGTGAAGATTGGCTGGGGCTGGGCTACGATACGGACGGTGCCTTCTGTGAATACTTGGTGTTGCCCGAAACCAATCTAGTGCTGAACCGACCGGAACTTTCTCCGGAGGTTGCCTCGATCCAAGATCCATTGGGCAATGCGGTACATACGGTGTTTGCAGCCGACTGTGTAGGGAAGAAGGTGGCCGTGTTTGGCTGCGGGCCTGTGGGTGTTTTGGCTATTGCCGTGTTGAAAACCATCGGAGCAGCGCAAGTAATCGGCTTGGGACGAAAGAATCAATACAGATTGGATTTAGCCAAGCAAGCAGGCGCTACCCACCTGCTCAAGACCAGCGAACTCGACGATGTGCCCCGAGCTATTCGCGAGATCACTGGAGGCAAGGGGCCGGACGTCACTATCGAGATAGCGGGCACTAAAGAAGCGGTCCAAGATGCAGTTCGCGCGGTCCGGCCCGGCGGTGACGTGGTTCTGCTGGGGATTCCAAACGAACGCGTTGATTTCAACGTGGCTGAAGAAATCGTCTTCAAAGCCATTCACATTCACGGCATTACCGGCAGAAGAATGTACGATACTTGGTATCGCATGGCCGGCTTGCTTCAGTCGGGCAACTTGAACGTTGAACCGATCATCACCCATCGATTTGGGTTTGATGATTTTGAAGAAGGTTTCCAACTGATGAAACAAGGCGATTGTGGAAAAGTAATTCTGTCTCTGTAGACAAGTGCATAGGTTTTATGAGGAGCTGCAATTATGTTGGGGAAAGCCAAAGAGAATATCCAAGCTACGCTGGAGGAAATCAAGAACGACGGTCTTTTCAAGAGCGAATGGCCCATCCTGGGACCTCAATCGGCCACAATCAAAGTTGAGGCCGGCGAGGTCTTGAACTTTTGTGCAAACAACTACTTGGGCCTTTCCAACGAACCCTCTTTGGTTCAAGCCGCCAAAGACACCTTGGATAAGTATGGTTTTGGAATGAGCAGTGTTCGCTTCATTTGCGGCACGTTGGATTTGCACCGAGAATTGGAAGGGAAGTTGGCCGCGTGGTTGGGGTTCGACGACGCTATCCTGTATAGTTCGTGTTTTGATGCCAATGGCGGGCTGTTCGAGACTTTGCTGTCTGCCGAAGACGCCGTGATCTCCGATCAGCTCAATCACGCCTCTATTATCGATGGCATTCGCTTGTGCAAGGCAGACAGGCATCGCTACGCCAACGGCGATATGAACGAGTTGGAAGAGATCCTGAAGAAGACGCAGGACAAACGTTATCGTTTGGTGGCTACGGACGGCGTGTTTTCCATGGACGGTTACATCGCCAAATTGGATCAGATTTGTGATTTGGCGGAAAAGTACGACGCCATGGTTATGGTGGACGATAGCCATGCAACCGGATTCATGGGAAAGACGGGCAGGGGAACCATCGAAGAAAAGAACGTGATGGGGCGTATTGATATTCTCACGTCTACGCTCGGCAAGGCCTTGGGTGGTGCGTCGGGCGGTTTTACGGCAGCCAGACAAGAAATCATCGATTTGCTCAGGCAACGGAGTCGTCCGTATCTCTTCTCCAATACGTTGGCTCCGGTGATTGCAGGGTCTACCCTGAAAGCCTTAGAGATGTTGACTGCTTCCACCGAATTGCGAGACAAATTGGAGGAGAACACCAAGTATTTTCGCTCCAAAATGAAGGAAGCCGGTTTCGACGTACTCGAGAGCACTCACCCCATTTGTGCGGTGATGTTGTACGATGCAAAACTATCCCAAGATTTCGCAAGTGAAATGCTCAGTAGAGGCATTTATGTAAAGGGCTTTTTCTTCCCGGTTGTGCCCAAAGAAAAAGCGCGCATTCGGGTGCAAATGTCCGCGGGACACTCGCGAGAACATCTGGACAAGGCCATCGCCGCCTTTGTCGAGGGTGGAAAGAAGCTCGGCGTCATCAAATAGTCCTGCTCCACTAAGGGACGACTCAGAAATATCTTCGGCATATAGTCGCCTTTCGCTCCGCGAAAGTAGCGCAATTCAAACGCTACTTTCGCGGAGCGAAAGGCGACATTGAGGAAAAACATGCACAAGCAAATTGCACTGACCGGCAACGACGCGGGAGCCGAGGCGCTGAAGGACGTCAATCCCGACGTGGCGGCCGTGTTTCCGATTACGCCGCAAACCGAGTTGATGCACAAGTTCGCGTCCTACGCCTGCGACGGCGTGGTCGAGACGGAGTTGATCCACGTCGAATCGGAGCACAGCGCCCAAAGTGCCTGCTTCGGCTCGGCAGCGGCCGGCGCCCGGACGATCACGGCCACCTCGTCGCAAGGACTGATGCTGATGGCCGAGGTCTGCGTGCTGACCGCTTCGACCCGCCTGCCGGTCGTGATGCCCGTGGTCAACCGGGCGATCAGCGCACCGATCAACATCCATTGCGACCACAGCGACTCGATGTTCTGCCGCGACGCCGGCTGGATCCAGCTCTACTGCGAAGACACGCAGGAGGTCTACGACACGGTGATCCAGGCCTTTCGTATTGCCGAACACAAGGACGTGCTGCTGCCGGTGATGGTCTGTCTCGACGGGTTCATCATCAGCCACACCATGGAGGGTCTCGAAGTGATCGGGCCCGAGGCGGCGCAGAAGTTCGTCGGGCCCTACGATCCGGCCTTCAGCCTGCTGAACACGGCCGAGCCGATCTCGATCGGGCCGCTGCATCTGGCCGAATACTACTTCGAGGCCCGGCGGCAGATGATCGAGGCCATGGAAAACGCCCGGCGGGTGATCGTCGAGGTGGGCCAAGAGTACGGCCAACTGACCGGCCGGTCTTACGGGCACCTCGGGCCATACCGGCTCGACGACGCCGAGGTAGCCATCGTGGCACTCGGTTCGACCTGCGGCACGGCCAAGGTGGCGGCAGACCAGATGCGAGACCGCGGCGTCAAGGCGGGCGTGCTGCGGCTGCGGACGTTTCGGCCTTTCCCCGGTGAAGAAATCGCCGAGGCGCTTAGCGGCGTCGGTGCCGTGGCCGTGATGGACCGCTCGGTCTCCTACGGCCTGCGGGGTGGGCCCGTGTTTAGCGAAATCCGCTCGTTTGCCGGTGCCGATGCACCGCCGATGATCAGCTACGTCTACGGGCTCGGCGGTCGCGACATTTTCACCCGCGATCTTGAAGCGATCTTTGAGGAACTCGCACGCATCGGCCGATCGGGCGACTGCGGCGAAGTCTATCGATACGTGGGGCTGAGAGAATAGGAACCAACGCATCATGGCGATCAACCTGAAGAAGATGTCGACCAATCGCGAACTGCTTGCCGGCGGGCACCGGTCGTGTGCCGGATGTTCGGCGCCGGCCGTTCTGCGTCAGGCCCTGCACGTTTCCGGTCCGGATACCATCGTAGGTTTTGCGACCAGTTGCATGGAAGTCTCGACGACGATCTATCCTTATACATCGTGGCGGGTGCCCTACATCCACTGCGCGTTCGAGAACGTGGCGGCCACGCTTAGCGGCGCCGAAGCCGCCTATCGCGCGTTGAAGCGCAAGGGCCGAATCCCGCAGGATAAGAAACTCAACTTCATTGCCTTCGGCGGCGACGGGGGGACCTACGACATCGGGTTCCAGTCGCTTTCAGGGATGATGGAGCGCGGGCACGACATGCTCTATATATGCTACGACAACAACGCCTACATGAACACGGGCATTCAGCGTTCGAGCGCGACGCCGCGTGGGGCGGCCACCAACACCAGCCCGGCCGGCAAGGTCGTACACGGCAAGCAGCAGCGGCGCAAGGACTTGACCGCCTGCGCGATCGCCCACAACATCCCTTACATCGCCCAGGCTTCGGTTTCCAATCATATCGACTTCATGCGCAAGGTGGCCCGGGGGCTGGAGGTCGACGGGCCGGCACTGATCAACATCATGGCGCCGTGCCATCGCGGCTGGCGGTGCAAGCCGGAGGACTCGATCGAGGTGGCCCGTGTGGCCGTCGAGACCCGCTACTGGCCGCTGTACGAGGTCGACGACGGCCGCTGGAAGATCAACCGCAAGCCCAAGGAGGTTGTGCCGGTGATCGAGTGGTTCAAGCTCCAGGGCCGATTCCGGCATCTGTTCGAGGAAGACCCCGACGGCATACTCGACTGGCACCAGGAGCAGGTCGAGAGGAACTGGAACGCGCTTCTGCAACGCGAGCAGTTGAGTCAGGCCGATTAACCGGCGAGCCGCGGGGTTCACCCCCGCGCCAACCGAGTCGCGGGCGCCGGGGAAGCGCGGGGATAAACCCCGCGGCTCGCTCTGTCCCAACATCGCCGGAAAACCCGTACTTCTGCGGGGGCCTGTAGTCGGCGAATTCGCGCTGAATCTAATTTCCTCCACCTTTGCGTTTTGAGGTCGCGCCCGGCGATCGGTGGCGGCGACCGATAAGTCGGCTTGAAATAAGGAGTTACGTCGATTACAATCAGCTCAGAATCATCGATCGAGCTATTGTCCCAAAATCAACATTAAGTCGCAATTTCGTCATAACACATTACGTGACAACGAGTTATGCACACGAGAGCACACCCCCGTTTTTCGCAAACTGCGTTGAATTACTTACGTCGACGTCCGGTGCGGGATGATTGCCCGAACTCGTGTCATTTCAGCAAGTTACGTCGACGCCAGTTTCTGATCGGTTGTCGTAAGACAAGTTAACGCCACCCAAACTAATGTGGTGTTTGCCGTGAATTTGGGTGGCATTTGGCATTAGTTGACAAAGGCCATTGTTCTTGTTATAGTCGGAGTGCCTGCCGGAGACTCAACAGCGTTCCCGCCCGTCCCCACGGACAACGCCGCCCCATCTTCCAAGGGCGTTTACGCCCTTTCCCGGCGCAGCCGGTAATAGCCCCGGCATTTATGCCGGGGTGACCGGCCGGCTACACTCCTCCACAATTTGCAATCTCCCCCCCTCCTCCCCTCCCCAACCCCGTTCACGGGTTTTCCCCCCGTCGCTCGCCTTCAGGCATCCCCCGCCCTTCCAAATCCTGGAATCCTACCCCACCCGCTCTCAGCCTTTGTCCACCTGTCGCCGGGCGATACAGTCGGGAAACTCGGCACGAATCTCTTCGATGATGAACCCGAGTTCTTCGCCCACCTTGGCAAACAGCGTCACCACCCCCATTTCGTTGACCGGCCCGTACACCAGCCCACGAAAGTTGATTAGCTCGCCAACAATGCTTGACTTGGCCATGGTTTCAACCTTTGGTGCGGAAGTTACGTAGGTTATGCTCTAGCATATCGTATTGCTATCCGTGCATTTATATTCCGATCACCGTATGCCGTTGTTAGGCGCACTACGCTCATCGTTCCTGACTACGCCACCGCTTCACTATCGCGTCAACATCTACGTCCTCCGGACCGTCCTTCCACTTGTTGTAGAAGTCGATATCGTCGCTGTTCGGCGCGGGACTCGGTTTCTCGAACTGTAATCGAGTCGGCAGCGGAACCGCCTCGCCAAGGACGAGTGCTTCGCCTCGCCCAAGTCCAGCAAGGACACTCACCAAATCGCTCTCGCTTTCGGGTACAAGCCTCCGAACATATGCCTGATCGTCCGGGTTCGTGATTCGCAGGCATATGAATGTCCCGCATTGGGCGAGCACAGTTTCTGACACCTCGTGCGGTCGCTGGCTGACGACGCCCAATCCGACACCGTACTTTCTCCCTTCCTTTGCAATGCGCTCCATCGACTTGCGCGCGCCTGCAAACTGGCTCTCGCTCGCACGCGGGATGTACGCGTGTGCTTCCTCACAAATGAGAAGGATCGGAAACTCACGGTACTCTGGATTCCAGTAGTTGAACTCGAAGGCCAAGCGGCCGATCTGCGCCGCAACTGTGGGGCGAACATCGAAGGGGACAGAGGATAGGTCGATGACGGTGACAGCGACCTTGGGTTGTCCGAGACCGACGAAGTCCCGCAATAGTGTTGAAAGTGAGGCCGAGTTATTTCGGATCTTTGGTTTTAAGAGAAAATCATATCGCACATCATTCAGCTTGCTATCGAGTCGCATCAAGAAATTATCGAACGCTCCAGTTAGCGGTCCTTTGATCATATTATTGGTCTTGCCCGGCACTAATCCATTCTTGGCCTCCACAGCTTTGCGAATCTCTCCAATGTCAAAAAAAACAGGAGTGTCGAGCGTCGTGCGTGGAAGCTCTAGTTGCTTTCCCTCAGCAAGTCTCTGTGCATGAAGCGCATCACGAAATACAGTCGTCTGGTTGTGAGCGCTATAGTCGGTCTGATCGATTAGGAGATCACAGAGCTCCGCATAGGTCATTAACCAGTAAGGGATCTCCAGGTCTCTCGCATCAACATGGCGCACAACCGCTTCATCGAACGCATAGTGCCGGTTTTCGTTCTCGCGCTTCCAGGAATACTCACCGTGCAGGTCGAGAATAATGATGTGCGCTTTCGGCATCTCCGCCACTGCCTTCTGTACGACCGAAGCAACCGTCCAGGATTTGCCTGATCCGGTTTGACCGAGAATCGCAAAATGCCTGCCGAAGAGGTTGGAAGCGTGCAACGAAACCTTGATCGAAGGATGAGTCGTCAGCGATCCAACCTCGAAGCCCTCGGCATGGAACCGCTCGAACATCTTCGTGATCTCAGCGGATCCGATAGCGTGAACCTCCGCGCCGGTCGTCGGATACTGACCGACTCCGCGCTCAAAACGCCCATCCGGATCCAAGGAGCCGATCGGCGTAAGGCGCGCCAAGCGCTTTGCGAACGGGAGGCGTGCGCTTATTTCCCCAGGTGTTTCGATCGTCGGGTCTGCGAGCGCCTCCTGCTCGGTCATGCGAGTCACCATCGCGATGATATTGACTGCGTTCTGTCGGATGGCGACGTACGAACCGATCCGCCCCACTACTATGTCCTCGTCACCGATGGTGACAGTAGGGACGTGCCCTTGTTCATCCTCCACCAGCGTAGCAGTGAGAGCATTGCCTTGAACATCGACGATGTATCCAATGACGGTTCGGGCCGGTTCCTGCATGGGTCAGACCTCCTTCGCAATTCGTTGAAAGTTCCACAAGTCGGAATGGCCGTCGCCCACATTGCCCTTGAGGGAACAGCGCCTCTCGGTAACCACGATCACGTTGCTCTTAGTGCTCCACCGAGTCCACGCCGGATCGGAGAGTTTTTTCGTGAATATCAGCACGGTGAAGTCGGTCCTGGCCAGCGCATTCTCGATCACAACGTTGACGTGTTCGTCGGCAAAGCCATATCCGACGCACACGAGACGGTTGATCGGCACCCTGTCTTGGCCGAGTGCACCACGAAACGTAGACCACAGCGCGGAGTACGGCAGGCTCATGGTGTCGCTCGCCTTCCGCCGTTGCGGTGGAATCATCAGGCGTTTCGTATTCTCAGGAATGGTGGATGCAAATGCACACCGGCGGATCGCGTATTTCTCGCACTCATACCAGCCGACGGAGCCATGCAGTTTCAGCAACTGAATCGGCTTGGCAGTTTCCTCGAACTGCCTGCCTAGGTGCGTCCCTCGGATACGACCGATCCGCTCCTCGAACACAGCAGGCTCAAAGAAGGCGTGCTCATGGCCCACAAAACCGTCGGAAAGACGTACTCGCGCCTGTTCAGCCGCTCGCTCGATGAGCGGGTCGTAGTTAAGATTGAACACTTTCACCGACGGGTCTGGTCGCTGCGCCAGTCGCCGCACGAACTCGATATGGTGATCCAGCGGCGGAACCAAAGGCTGAAACAACTCCGCAATCGCCGCAGCCACCAAGTGCCGGTGCGGTCCCTCGACAGGGCCTCCATCATCAAGCAGGTCGAGGGCGTGCTCAATCCCATTTGCGCCCGCCTCTAGTTTCGCTTGTATTTCATTTCGCCTCTCAGTATCCGTGATACAATCCTTGATCCTATCCCACAACTCGATCGCAAGCGGGTAGCCGGTCCCATCAAGGTAAGAGCAGCCGGAACCCAAGAGGTAGCCGACTCGGTGGCTCCCTAACTGCTCCCTAACTTTGGCTTCCAGTGCGTGTATGAAATCCAGTTCCACAGTCATAGTCGTATGCACCTAAGTAGTATTCATTGAGCAACCCGAGAATGCGAACGAGGGGCGTTGCTGGCCCGAAAACAGTAGTCGGGCGCCTTGGTCCGCCCGCCGATCTTGATCGCGTCCTCGTGGATCACCTCGCGATAGGCCTCGGCATAGCCCTGCTCGTTGTGGACGTCCCAGCCCAGCGCCGCGAACAGCGGATCGAGAAAATCCCGCCTCAGCATCGTCTCGTTGTACCGGCCCGAGCGATATTCGTCGCGATGGCTCGCGAACCGCTCGACCAAGTCGCCGACCATGGCAGGTGCCGCCATGCTTCCGTCTCCTGCGATAATGTGGGCAATCCCCCTGAAGCAACGGGGATTATAGCCCAAAGTGGTGTCTGGCAGGAAGGGGGCGGGTTCTATCAGGGCGTTGGGGGGACTTGGGATGAGACGGGGCTAGCTTTCTTGCGGCGGGGGTTGCTAGTGAGGTGCGGGTGACTGGGACGGTTGTAGATGGGGCGTTGCTCAGTGAGTTGGAGGCGATGGCGGGTGAGGCGGTGTTGGGGGCTTGGTTGTTTGAGGTTGATGGAAGTTACAGCGAGGGCGATCCGGCCTATCTCTCGTTCGACTTGGGGCCGGGGTTCGATCGGGCGGACTTGAATGTTTGGCATTACGACGGGGCGCAGTGGAGCGAGTTTGCCGCGGCCGATTTGACCTGCAACGGGGACTACGCCAGTTTTACGGTGGCCGGGTTCAGTGGGTATGCCGTCTCGGCGGTGCCGGAGCCGGGGTCGGTGGTGCTGTTGGTGGTTGCGGTGTTGGGGTTGGTCTGGTGGCGAGCAAAGAGGTGAGTTTGCGGTGGATGCTGGTATCCCCGCGGGACGTTGTCCCCCGGCTATTGGTTAACAGCCTGCGGGAGGGTTGCGGTGGACGCAGGCGACCCCGCGGGACGTTGTCCCCCGGCTATTGGTTGACAGCCTGCGGGACGGGGAAGCGCGGGGACAAGCCCCGCGGCTCGCTGTGAGTGATCCACTCCCCCTCACTTCTCTAGCCCGTACTCCCGGAGCTTCTTGTGGAGCGTGTTGCGGTTGATGCCTAGCCGGGCAGCGGCTTTGGTCTGGACGCCGTCGCAGGCAGCCATTACTTGGGTGATCAGCTCGCGCTCGACCCGCGCGACGATCGTGGCGTAGAGATTGTCGCCATGCGGACCGGCCGCCGCGATTCCGCGATCGATCAACTCGAAGGCCAGCGTCTCCAGGTCGGCATTGCGGGCGCGGCCGATGCGGCGGACCTTGCGGCCCAGCACCGTGTCGGGCAGCAGGTCGCGGGTGAATTCGTCGCCGGGGGCCAGCACCACGGCGCGTTCGACGTAGTTCTGCAACTCGCGAACGTTACCCGGCCAGTCGTAGGCCTGCATCGCTTCCATGGCGGCCGGTTCGTAGTGCGGCACGTGCAACGCGTTCTGCTCGCTGTAGATTCGCAGGAAATGGCTAACCAGCGCGGGGATATCCTCGCGGCGGCGTCGCAGCGGCGGCAGCGTGATCGTGATTACGTTGAGCCGGTAGTAAAGGTCCTCGCGAAACCGGTCCGCTTTGATCTCGTCCAGCAGGTCGCGATTGCTGGCGGCGACCACCCGGGTGTCGACGCGAATCGTCTGCGTATCCCCCACCCGCTCGAACTCGTGCTCCTGCAACACCCGCAGCAGCTTCACCTGCAGCTTGGCCGTGGTCGAGTTGATTTCGTCGAGAAAGACGGTGCCCGTATGGGCCGCCTCGAACCGACCCGTGCGGTTGGTGACCGCCCCGGTAAACGAGCCGCGGACGTGGCCGAAGAGTTCGCTTTCGAGCAGGTTCTCGGCCAGCGCACCGCAGTTGACTCGCACGAAGGGGCCGCTGCCGCGGGGACTAAGCCGGTGAATTGCCTTGGCGATCAGTTCCTTGCCGGTGCCCGTCTCACCCAGCAACAACACGGAAGCATTCGAGCGGGCTACCTGCCGGGTGAGCCGGTAGATTTCCTGCATTGCCGGGCCGGAGCCGATCAGCCCCGGTATCGGCGGCCCCGTTTCGTCGTCGTCGATCGGCGGTTGCGTCGGGCTCATCGGTTCAACTCCCCTCGCTGTCGTCCTTGTTTGCTGCCGGAGAAATGCTCGCGGCCTGGGTGGGGGCCTCGATGGCGTCGAGAATCTTGCCGAGCACCTGCTGCGTGTGGGCGTCCAACTCGGCACTTTGATTGTACAGCCCGTACTGGCGGCGGATCTCTGCGGTGGTCAGCAGGATTCCATGCCGGATCGTGTTGCGGCGAAAGGCGTCGACGACCGCATTGCGAATCGCCAGCGGCGCGGTCGAGCGACTGGCCAGATCGACCAGATCCCGTTGGCTCCGTGGTGTGGGGAGGTTCGCCACCACGGCGGCCGCCGCCACGGCGAAGTCGGGTGCGTGCAGCGCGGTCAACAGCGACGTCTCGATCTGTCGCAGGTCGTAGATTTCCCGGCTCGAGTCGCTCAAAACGGTCAGCATCCCCAGCGTCGCATGCGTTTGGCGGATCCGCTCGGCAGAGGCCACGAACGTGCGGGGTGCCAACGTCGCCAACTGCTCCAACTGCCAGGCAAGGTCTTTGTGAGTGTGCGGCCGGGAGAAGGCCTTCGTCAACCGGTCGCGTCGGGCGATCTGCCGGGCTCGTTCCAAGTATCCGCTCCGCGCGATCAGTCCGACGCGCAAATCGGCGCAGCGATAGTCGCGGCGAAGTTGTTGCACGAGCAAGTCGACGCCCGGTCGCGAGGTCCCGACGTCGATCAGAACCAACTCGCAGTCGGGCGAAGCAGCCGCCACCCGGATCAACTCGCGGCCGGTTGCGGCCACCTCGGCCGTGTAGCCCATGCCGGTCAACATGCCGGCCAGCGTCTGGGCAACGTCGGCGATCGGGCTGGATACCACCGCCCGACGCGTGCCGCCGGACGCGGCAAAGAACCCCAGCGACTGCGTCACATAACTGGAGCCCGCGTAGGGACGGATCGGCTGCAACCGGACGATCGCATCCAAGGCCGCGATCCGCAACCGCCGGTCGGGGTGGGTCGCCGCGCGGACCAGCGGCGAAGGCCGGGCGTGCCGATAGAGCAACGCCTCGGTCTCGCCGGAGCGTCCGAGAATAGCGGCCGCCGCCGTAGCCGCCGCCGTATGCCCGTCGTCGATCGCGTGCTGCATTACGTCTTCGATCGCGGCCGTGGGAAACCCGCCGGCTTCGTCGATCGCCGTGCT